>Ga0247770_1000287_pt1 | contig 49032 bp, 40 predicted proteins | sample UWRJL136409B6_FD_179943 | JGI IMG/M metagenome (GOLD analysis project Ga0247770, IMG submission 179943) | Plant litter microbial communities from Arlington Agricultural Research Station in Wisconsin, United States - UWRJ-L136-409B-6 | ecosystem: Environmental > Terrestrial > Plant litter >...
GCGTGCTGCGATCGCTTCCGCTGAATGCAGAAGCTGCTTCTGGGGAAACGCCAAAACTGGCAAGTGCGATCGCCCACTACGTCATCCGCACCCAGGAAAACGTGCTTTTAAATAACGCCACCCAAGAGGGACAATTTACCCGCGATCCTTATATTGCAGCCACTCAACCGAAATCGATTCTCTGCACTCCTCTGGTGCACCAAGGCAAACTGACAGGCATTCTTTACCTAGAAAATAACTTGACAGAAGGAGCTTTTACTACAGATAGGCTAGAACTGCTAAAATTGTTATCGGCCCAAATAGCCATTTCCATTGAAAATGCCCAACTCTACAATAACTTGCAGGAGTTCAATCAAAACTTAGAGCAATTAGTGAGCGATCGCACCCAGGAATTATCCAACACGCTGGATGCTTTAAAAGCGGCTCAAAGTCAGCTAGTGGAATCGGAAAAAATGGCATCGCTGGGAGGATTAGTTGCAGGCGTCGCCCACGAAATTAATACTCCCATCGGCGTTGGTGTCACCGTTGCTTCAGCTTTGTCAGAACATACCACAGACTTTACTTCTACTTATAAGAGTGGCAAAATGAAGCGCTCCGAATTAGAAGAATTTTTGGATATAGCCACCCAAAGCAGTAACAGCCTTTTAATCAATCTAAATCAGGCAGCGGCATTGATTCAGAGCTTTAAAGAAGTGGCAGTCGATCGCTCTAGCGAAGAACGACGAACTTTCATAGTAAGAGATTATCTGGATGAAATTTTAATCCAATTAAAACCAAAATTGAGAAATAGCAAACATTCGATCGAAATTAAGGGAGACACCAAGATTGCCATAGATTCTTATCCAGGTGCTTTATCTCAAGTTGTCACAAATTTACTGATGAACTCTCTGATTCATGCTTACGAACCGGGCGAATCTGGTCAGCTCGTTTTTGATTGGGAACAAGATGGCGAGCGACTTCGCTTTGAATATTCCGATCATGGTAAAGGCATTCCTCCAGAAAATTTAAGTAAAATTTTTGAGCCATTCTTTACTACTAAACGCGGTCAAGGGGGTAGCGGGTTGGGATTGCATATTGTCTACAATTTAGTGACCCAAAAACTTCTGGGTGAAGTAGAATGTAAAAGTAAGGTGGGAGGGGGAACCAAATTTATAATTAAGTTACCCCTACAAATCGATGCAAAACTGTAGTTTCCCAAATCAAAACATCAGTAATAAAGATAGGTAAGCAGGAATGGACAATATTTACAGTTTTTCAACTAAAGCTCCTCTCAAAAAATGCTATTGGCTGAAGGATTTAACTCAGATGCGGGTCTAGGCAGATCGGACGATCGATTTAGTAACTATAACAAGCTGTACAAATCTCCTCTGACGACCAAGGGATCTCGCCCTTGGTCTCTGTTCTGCCTGCTTTTGGAGGAAGCTGCGAGATCCCTCCTAAAATGAATCTTTATTTGTATTTTTTTTAAGAAATGTTAAAAAAAATTATTTTTAGTAAATCTTAAGTTTTGCTGAAAGTGCATAGTAGAATTAGGTATCAGAGCATACATCTACTTATAAATTGGCACTTCCTCAAAAACTTGTATATTAATATTTAAGAGAGACTGCAATGATGATTAACTTAGCCAGCTACGAAATTACGAACCCAATTCATGAAAGTGACAATTCTTTAGTTTACCGAGGCCTGAGAAAGCAAGACAACCAACCGATAATTCTCAAATTTCTCAAGCTAGATTATCCGCTGCCAGCTTCGTTAGTCAGATACAAGCAGGAATACGAAATTTCACGCAATCTTGACCTAGAAAGTGTCCCTAAAACCTACAGCTTAGAGAGATACCAGAACAGTTTGGCTATTATTTTCGAGGATACTGGCGGAGAATCATTAAAGCTGTGGTTGAATTCTCAAAAACTTACCTTAGAAGAGTTTTTGCCAACAGCTATCAAAATAACCAGAGCTTTAGGTCAAATCCATCAACATAACATTATTCATAAAGATATCAACCCTAGCAATATTATTATTAACTCGACAACAGGGCTAGTCCAAATCATAGATTTTGGGATCTCTACTGTCTTAAATCGTGAGAATCCTACCCTAAAAAATCCTAATGTTTTAGAAGGCACTCTCAGCTATATATCGCCGGAACAAACAGGCAGAATGAACAGGTTGATCGACTACCGCACTGATTTTTACTCATTAGGAGCCACTTTTTACGAACTGCTAACCGGGCAACTGCCATGGGATTACGACGATGCAATGGAATTAGTCCACTGTCATATTGCTAAACAAGCAGTGCCGCCCCATGAAATCAATCCCGAAATAAAAATTCCTAAAGCCGTTTCTGATATGGTCATGAAGCTGTTAGAAAAAACGGCTGAAAAAAGATACCAAAGTGCTTGGGGAATCATCGCAGATTTAGAAGAATGCCTAGAACAACTACAGGCAAAAGGAACGATTGCAGATTTTGCGATCGCCCAAAGAGATATTACAGATAAGTTTCAAATACCTCAAAAACTTTATGGTAGAGAACGCGAAATAGAAACCTTATTAGCAGCCTTCGGGCGCGTCAGCAATGGCACAACAGAAATTATGTTAGTGTCTGGTTACTCTGGGATTGGCAAATCAGCCTTAGTGCAAGAAGTTTATAAACCGATTACTAAGGCAAGCGGTTATTTTATTGCCGGGAAATTCGACCAATTTCAACGCAATGTTCCTTATGCGGCTGTTGTCAAAGCTTTTGGATCCTTAGTCAAGCAACTATTAACTGAAAGCGAAACGCAACTGGGCGTCTGGAAAGAAAAACTTTTAGCGGCGTTTGGTGATAACGGTCAAATCATTATAGATGTCATTCCCGATGTAGAATTCATTGTTGGCAAACAGCCACCCGTCCAAGAATTAGGTGCTAGCGAAGCACAAAACCGCTTTAATTTAATCTTTCAAAAATTCATCCGCGTATTCTGCTCAGTCGAGCATCCTTTAGTTATCTTTCTAGACGATTTGCAATGGGCTGACTCCGCTACTCTGAAATTGCTGGAAACAATGATGGCGGATGAAGGAACAAAATATTTATTTTTAATTGGTGCGTATCGGGATAACGAAGTGAATCGCAACCATCCGTTAATTATAACGCTGGATTTGCTTCGGACTAAAGGTGCAATTATTAATGAAATTACCTTAACTCCTTTAGCCCTCGAACATATTAGCAACCTAATTGCCGACACGCTACATACTAACGCAGTAGGGCAGCTAGCCGAATTAGCCATCAAAAAAACTTCTGGCAATCCCTTCTTTGTCAATCAATTTTTCAAAACGCTGTTTCAGGAAAACTTACTGAAGTTTATCCCTCCCTCCCAAGGCAGTCACGCCCAATGGCAATGGGACATTGCTCAAATTGAGGCAGTCGGAATTACTGATAATGTTGTGGAGTTAATGATTAGGAAGCTAAGAAAACTTTCTCCCGCAACCCAAAAGATTTTGCAGTTAGCTGCTTGTGTCGGTAATACATTTAATTTACATACTATTTCTATCATTCAAGAGACAACAGCAGCCGTAACTTATTACGACCTTTTACCTGCCATTCAGGAAGGGTTAGTATTGCCGATTTCTGAATGGGAAACTACACCCGAAGAAATAATAGAAGCTCGATTAGTAATTCTTTCCTTTAAATTTCTTCATGACAGAGTGCAACAAGCGGCTTATGCCCTCATTCCCGAAGAGGAAAAAAAGGAAACTCATTTAAAAATAGGTCAATTAGTTCTCAAAAATACTGCCGACAAAGAATTAGAAGAGAAAATTTTTGATATTATTAACCATTTGAATATAGGCGCAGAACTCCTAACCAGTTCTGAATCAATTTATGAACTTGCAAAGTTGAATTTAATCGCTGGTAAAAAAGCTAAGGCTTCGGCAGCTTATGAACCCGCTTTAAAATATCTGACTGCGGCGATCGAAATATTGCCAGAAAATATTTGGGAGCAAGATTATCGGTTAATTTTTGAGTTATACCAAGAACAGGCCGAGTGCGAATATCTTTGTAGCAATTTTGAAAAAGCCGAAGAACTTTTCGATCTACTGTTAACTAAAGCTAAATCTAATTTAGATAGAGCAGCGATTCAAAATATGCGCTTAGTATTTTATGATAATACTGGCAAATATATAGCGAACATTAAAGTAGGTTCAGAAGCCTTAAAAGAGTTAGGGTTAAACTGGCCTAACAATAATGACGAACTGCTAGCGCAATTTGAATTAGAGTTGCAGACCTATCGCACCCACCTCCAAACAATTAAAATAGCAGATTTAATTGATGCCTCTGCAATGCAAGACCTAGAAATTATGGCTTGTATGCAGATATTGATGAATATGACGGGACCTGCTTATTTTACTGACCAAGACTTACTTGCTTTGACTGCATTAAAGATGGTGAATCTCTCCATCCAATATGGTAATTCTGACGTATCTCCTCATGGCTATGCGTTCTGGGGAATTATAGCTGGATCGAGATTAGAGGATTATGAAGCGGGTTATGAGTTTGGTAAATTAGCCATAGATTTGAATGAAAAAATTAATAATTTTAAGTTAATCTGTAAAGTTTCTAATTTATTTGCTGGGTTAATTGGTCACTGGCGCAGCCATATGCGGACGAATGTTCCCATTTTCATAAAAGGTTATCAAGCCGGGATTGAAACTGGGGATATTTATGCTTGCTATATTGCGTACAATTCTCTTTTGCAAAAGATTTTAATGGGAGAGGAATTAACGAGCGTTCTCGAAGAATCTTATAAATATACCGAGTATTTACTAAAGATAAAAAATCAAGTCTTTGTGGAGGCACAAAGGATGTGCCAGCATTTTGCCTTTAATCTGCAAGGTTTGATAGAAGATAAATTTTCCTTGAGTAGCGATAGCTTTAATGAATTTCAGTGTATGCAAATGGGGCAGGAGAGCCAGTTTTCTCCCGGAATAGCGTTGTACAGGACATTGAAAGCGCAAATTTTCTACCTCTATGAAAACTATACTGAAGGGTTGAAGGCCGCTAAGTTAACTGAAGAAATGCTCCCCTTTACCATCGGGCTCGCTAACGAGTCCGAACATTATTTCTACCAGTCTTTGATTCTAGCGAATGTCATTCTTCAAGCCAGCCCAGATGAAAGCGCAGAGTATGAGCAAAAGCTGGCAAAAAATCAAGAAAAAATGAAGGTTTGGGTGGATAATTGCCCGGAAAACTATTTACACAAGTATTTGTTAGTTGAGGCAGAAAGAGCGCGGATAGCTGGGAAAGATTTAGAAGCCATTGATTTATACGACAAAGCGATCGCTTCGGCTAGAGAAAACGACTATATCCAGAACGAAGCTTTGGCGAACGAACTAGCGGCTAAATTCTGGTTAGCTAAAGCTAAAGAAGATTTTGCCCAACTTTATATGCAAAAAGCTCACTATGGCTACCAGCTTTGGGGCGCTAAACGCAAAGTTGAGGATTTAGAGGAAAAATACCCGCACCTACTAGCTAGAACATCAGCAAAGACAACTCAAACAAAAGTTAACCAAACAAAGACTGATCCTACCACTACTAGCAGCAATTTGGGAGATACGCTAGATTTAGCCACAGTAATGAAAGCTTCTCAAGCAATTTCAGGTGAAATAGTTTTGAGTAAGTTGCTGGAAAGGTTGATGAAGATTGCGATCGAAAATGCAGGCGCACAAAAAGGATTTTTGATTTTAGAAAAAGCGGGAAACTGGGCGATTGAGGCTGAAGGTTCCGTTAAGAATGATGAAGTTAGCGTGCTGCGATCGCTTCCGCTGAATGCAGAAGCTGCTTCTGGGGAAACGCCAAAACTGGCAAGTGCGATCGCCCACTACGTCATCCGCACCCAGGAAAACGTGCTTTTAAATAACGCCACCCAAGACGGACAATTTACCCGCGATCCTTATATTGCAGCCACTCAACCGAAATCGATTCTCTGCACTCCTCTGGTGCACCAAGGCAAGCTGACAGGTATTTTTTACCTAGAAAATAACTTAACAGAAGGAGCTTTTACTACAGATAGGCTAGAACTGTTAAAATTGTTATCGGCCCAAATAGCCATTTCCATTGAAAATGCCCAACTCTACAATAACTTGCAGGAGTTTAATCAAAACTTAGAGCAATTAGTGAGCGATCGCACCCAGGAATTATCCAACACGCTGGATGCTTTAAAAGCGGCTCAAAGTCAGCTAGTGGAATCTGAAAAAATGGCATCGCTGGGAGGATTAGTTGCAGGCGTCGCCCACGAAATTAATACTCCCATCGGCGTTGGTGTCACCGTTGCCTCAGCTTTGTCAGAACATACCACAGACTTTACTTCTACTTATAAGAGTGGCAAAATGAAGCGCTCCGAATTAGAAGAATTTTTGGATATAGCCACCCAAAGCAGCAACTCCCTTCTAACTAATTTAAATCAGGCAGCAGCATTGATTCAGAGCTTTAAAGAAGTGGCAGTCGATCGCTCTAGCGAAGAACGACGAACTTTCATAGTAAGAGATTATCTGGATGAAATTTTAATCCAATTAAAACCAACATTGAGAAATAGCAAACATTCGATCGAAATAAAGGGAGACACCAAGATTGCCATAGATTCTTATCCAGGTGCTTTATCCCAAGTTGTCACAAATTTACTGATGAACTCTATGATTCATGCTTACGAACCGGATGAATTTGGTCAGCTCGTTTTTGATTGGCAACAAGAGGGATCTCGACTTAGCTTGGAATATTCCGATGATGGTAAAGGCATTCCTCCAGAAAATTTAAGTAAAATTTTTGAGCCATTCTTTACTACCAAACGCGGTCAAGGGGGTAGCGGGTTGGGGTTGCATATTGTCTACAATTTAGTTAGCCAAAAACTTCTGGGTGAAGTAGAATGTAAAAGTAAGGTGGGAGTGGGAACCAAATTTATAATTAAGTTACCCCTACAAATCGATGCAAAACTGTAGTTTCCCAAATCAAAAGTTCAGTAATAAACATAGGTAAGCAGCAATGGACAATATTTACGCTTTTTCAACTCAAGAATCCTCTCAAACAATGCTATTGGCTGAAGAATTTAACTCAGATGAGGAGTTACTTTTTGCTGATGAAGTATCTGAAGATACCCCGACTGAAAGCTGGAAAGTTTTGATTGTAGATGATGAGGCTGAAGTTCACACAGCTACCAATATTGCATTAAGAAAATTTGTTTTTCAAAACACATCTTTAAAGTTTATTAGTGCTTATTCTGCGAAGGAAGCTACACAGCTAATTCAAGAACATCCTGATGTTGCCATCATCTTGCTTGATGTGATTATGGAAACAGATGATGCTGGCTTAAACTTTGTTAAATATGTCCGGGAAGTGCTAGGCAATCAGTTAGTGCGAATTATTTTACGCACGGGTCAACCCGGACAAGTACCAGAAAAAAGCATTATTATCAATTACGACATTAATGACTATAAAACTAAAACTGAATTAACGACATCAAAGCTATACACTACAGTGCTAACAGCTTTAAGAAGTTTTTGTCTTGGTCAGAAATTGCAGTCTGAAATAGAGCGGCGCGAACAAGTAGAGAAAGCCCTCCGTATCAGTGAAGAAAAAGAACGCCAAAAAGCTCTTGCCTTAGAGCATTTTGTCAAAGATTTGCAAGAAATGCAACTCCAGCTAGTTCAGAGTGAAAAAATGTCTAGTCTCGGTCAATTAGTTGCAGGTGTCGCTCATGAAATTAACAATCCGGTTAACTTTATTTACGGCAACCTCTCGCACGCCCACGACTATATTAAAGAACTCATCTATGTGTTGAATCTTTACCAACGGTATTACCCGCAACCTGAAGCAGAAATTAGTCATGAAATAGAAGATGGAGAGTTGCCATTTATCATGGACGATTTGCCAAAATTGCTTGCTTCCATGCAGTTAGGCATCGAACGCATTCGCATGATTGTGGAGTCTCTGCGAAATTTTTCGCGCTTAGATGAAACAGAAATCAAATCAGTAAATATCCACGAAGGTATTAATAGCACCTTGATGATTTTACAGCATCGCCTCAAGGCTAAGTCAGATCGTCCTGCTATTAACGTGATTAAAGACTATGGCGCCTTGCCACTTGTGACCTGTTATGCAGGTCAGCTTAATCAGGTGTTTATGAACCTTTTAGCGAATGCTATAGATGCTTTGGAAGAGCGGGGAAGTAGAGAAAATGGTACAGTTTTTCACCCCCAAATTTTGATTCGTACTGAATTCGTACCGGGCAATTCCTATGACAAAATTAGCACTGATTCAGGCATTCGGGTCACAATTGCTGATAATGGTATTGGCATGACTGAGAATGTTCGTTCAAAACTTTTCACTCCCTTTTTTACTACTAAGCCAATCGGAAAAGGTACAGGCATGGGATTGTCAATCAGCAGAAAAATTCTGCTAGAAAAACACTGCGCTGAAATACAGTGTTTTTCAACGCCAGAGCAGGGAACGCAGTTTATTATTGAGATGCCGACAATCTGTACAGCAACCAATTTCGCGGTATCTATGGTCTAGGAAACTGATTGGGCCCAATTCATCATATAGCGGTTTTCCGTTGCAGGGAAGAAATCAGCAGTCATTAGTCATTAGTCATTAGTCATCAGTCATCAGTCATTAGTCAACAGTCAACAGTCAACAATGCCGACGGTGTAACCGGAATCGATATAACTCCTATCGAAACTTCCGTTCTGACTCTTGAATGGGAACATCATTAATACTGGCTTCACGTCTTCGCATTAACCCATTTTCTGCAAATTCCCACTGTTCATTACCATAGGAGCGATACCATTCGCCAGAATCATCGTGCCACTCATACTCGAAGCGAACAGAAATCCGATTGTCTGTAAAACTCCACAGTTCTTTCTGCAAACGGTAATCTAGTTCCTTTGCCCATTTTCGTCTTAAAAAAGCCTTGATTTGTTCCCGTCCGCTGAAGAATTCGGCACGGTTTCGCCACTGCGAATCTTCGGTATAAGCTAAGGCTACTCGTTCTGGATCGCGGGTATTCCAGGCATCTTCAGCAGCTTGGACTTTGGCTTTAGCCGTTTCCAACGTAAAGGGCGGTAGAGGTGGTTTAGTTTCCATCAGCTTTGTTTTTTGTGATTATAAAAGATAAGGTGCGGGATGCTCGCGCTACAGAGAGAGTTTTGGGACTTTGATATCAATCCTCAGCATCGGGATCGATTCCCATTGCTCGCAGTCGCTCCGCTAACTGGGTGACTTTTCGCTCTGCTTGTTCGGCTCTTTCTCGTTCTTGTTCGGCTCTTTCCCGTTCTTGTTCGGCTCTTGCTCGTTCTTGTTCGACCAGAGCCCGCTCAATTTCAACTTGTTCGGAGCCAGTTAACAGCAAATTCCCCTGCGAATCCCACCACCGCAGCCAAAGAAGTTCTTGATTTTGATAGCTTCCCTGCCACAGCCCCAATTCTACATCTAGTACAGGAATGGGATAGTGACCGCGTTCGTTTGGCTCCATCCTTCGATACACAAAATCTATTAGGTGATAGACCTCTAAATTGCCCGTTCTCATTTCATAAATGCCGTAGTAAGGAATGCGGATAATTCTCTCGTACACCCAAAACTTACCCGGTTTAGTGGTGGTACCGTCAGCGGCCACAGTCAAGGGAGTACGATCGCGCTCTTCCTCTCCATTACCGCTAGCAAATTCTAAAGCAATGAACGGAGCCATGTGTTCCCGCCAAAGTACATAAGAACGGCGAAAACCGTCAAGTGTTGCCGGTACATTCGGCACGTAAAACCAATCCGGTGCTTCTGCACCTCGCTCTGGCGGGTCAGTTTCTCGCCAGTAAATGCCGCAATCTTGCCCGATCGTATATTGTCCATCTGGATGCAGCCGCTCTACAACCGGCCCGATCGAATCTGTCAGAATGATGCTCTGGGGATGCTCCTGAAAATTTTTCACAAATGTACCATCTTCGTCTGGCAATTGTGTATGGTCGGGGAATGCAGGAGGCAGACCAGTAGCAGTTATTGTCTCGTCCATCGTCTTTTCCGTGCAATTATTTTTCATTGTACTGCGAAATTTTAGAGCTATCTGATTTGAAACTTTAGCTAATATTAACTAAACCCAGCTAACCACAAGGGAAGCATCAGCAGCAAACCGACGGAAGTGAGGGCGATGCTGCTAGCTAACAAATCGCGATCGAGCTCGTAGACTTCTGCTAAAATCAGCACGGAAAGAGCTGTGGGCGTTCCCGACATCAACACCAACACGAACCTCGGATCGCCGCTCAATCCGAAATAACTAGCACCTAATCCGATCAGCACCGGCACAATTACCACTTTTAACAGCGACGGAATTAACGCTAGTTTAAAACTTTCCCATTTCTTAATAGACCTCAGCCGGATGCCAACCAGCAGCAAAGCACTGGCAATTACCACCCAAACTGCCGTCTGCAATCCCGATTCCACTGTCTCGGGCAGGGGGAGGTTTCTCGTAAAAAAACCAATTAAAAATGCCCACAGAGCGGGAACTGTTAGCACGTCCTGGAGCGGAGTCCACCAGGTTTTTTTTTTCTCGGACTTCCCGAAATAGCTAGCAATAAATACACCGAAACAATAAGTTCCAATAACGTTGTTAGTAACGCTGTATAAGACTGCCCAGTTGTTGTGATCGCTGCTGATGATAAAGGGGGTGATTGCTAATCCGACAAAGCCTGTATTCCCTAACATCGCAGCTAGGATAAAACTGCCTTGGCTCGATTGTTTCAGGGAATTAAAATTAAAAAGGAATAAATTAAGCAGAGAATTTTTGCCTTGAAAAGATGGTTTTTTGATGTGGGCCGCACTCAGCCTGCGCAATAACACCCAAGTCAACCAAGCTAAACTCGTACTCACAAATAACACGAATATGGCGATCGCCGGCGTGAATCCCACAGCACCCGAAAAATCGCTATGACGGGCTAAAACTAGAATTTGCAGCGGTATTCCAATCCAGAAAAGAAAGTGGCTCAGCAGTTTGGAAAAATTAACTGGGATGTACTGACACAACAGCAGTCCCAAGCCAGTCCAGATAACTAGAGGGGTATAAGCGTGAAATAAGGTTTCAAGCATAAAAATTTAACTTGACAATTGGAAATGCCTTTATGTATTAATAGTAATGCTAAAGCCCGTTTAAGAAATGCGAATTATCGTTAGCGGAGCCCTCGAAGAGGATCGCACTTGCACGCTTTTTCGTCCTAGCGTGTTCGCAGCACTGCAGGCGCGAAAATTTCCGCCCAAATTCCCGCACCTTGCAGGGCACAATCCTCAGACTCGCAGCGCCAAATGATGGCAGGTTTTTACGTTCACATTCACAAAACTTCTGTTAATTTGAGAAATGTGCGATCGAGTTATCTTGCCTTGGACGAACAGACGTGCAACGTTTTCCGGTCGTGGAACTCGAACGGAAATAGGGCGAGACTAAAGCTGCCGATGACTTGCACTGATCAATTTAATTTCAAAGCATTAACAGGCACCTCATCCCAAGAACTAACAGTCCGCAAGGTAGCAACCCAGCCCTGCTGCTTTTGCTCTGCCGTCAAATTCTGCTCAAAAGATTTGTGGCAATCCTGCGCTTGAGTCTCATCGCAACAAGCAATGCAAGAATAAAGAATGCCCGACGGATCGATTTGCTCGTTTACCCAAATAATCACGATCTACTCTCTCAATCAAAATCTACTGTTACTTAAATTTTCCTATATTTTTGCCAATTAAGTAGGTCGGTATTAATTAACCCGAGTGCGGCATTTTAGCTTAACAGGCAAGATGCCTGTTACACACAGGCAAGATGCCTGTTCCACACACAGGCAAGATGCCTGTTCCACACACAGCACACAGCCAAGATGCCTGTTCCACAACAGATGAATTTTTTGTGGGGATTAGGGGTTGGGAACGCGGGCCATGAATTACTTCGATGCCAAAGTTGCCAAAGACTCGCCCGCAACCCGACAAATCCGCCAGTCGGGCATCACATCAGCACCGATACCCTTGTAAAATCCGATCGCCAATTCATTCCAATCCAAGACGCTCCATTCCAAACGCCCGCAGCCTTTTTCTACTGTCAACTTGGCTAAATAAACTATCAAAGATTTGCCAATTCCCCGCCCTCGGAACTCAGGCAGCACGAACAAATCTTCCAAATAAATTCCCGGCTGAGTCAAAAAAGTAGAATAATTGTAAAAAAACAGCGCCCAGCCCACCACTCGATTTTCGCACTCTGCTAAAATCGCTTCAGCAAAAGGTCGATCGCCAAACAAATGATGTTCCAAATCAACGGCATTGCCAGTAACGGCATGAGATAATTTTTCGTACTCAGCTAAAGCTTTAATCAAATCAAACAGCACCGGCACGTCAGCGCGCGTAGCGGGGCGCAAAATTACCTCAGAAGACATAAATAAGTAAGTAGTACGCGACAATCAACAATTAAAAATACCACATCAAGACATTTTTAATTTGTAATTTTTAATTAAGCTTTTCCACCTTGAACAAGCATATTTACGGCGGCGTCGGAGTGTCCCCCACAAGAATTTTAAGATTTTTCAAAATTTAAACTCAATGTTTTTTAGCTTATTTCAACCACCCCTTCAGTCGTTCCGTCACTTGAGGGCGGCGCAGCTTTCGCATTGCCTTATTTTGAATTTGACGGACTCGTTCGCGGGACAAATTGAACAAACTGCTAACCTCTTCTAAAGTGTAAGGTTCGCCGGTTAGCAAACCGTAACGCATAGCAACAATCTCTTTTTCCCGCTCAGTCAAAATACTGTCCAACACCTCCAAAATATCTTGGCGCATCATCATCTCATTCATCTGAGCTTCGGGTGATTGCGTCGCGTTATCTTCGAGAACATCCAAAAGTTCCGAACTTTCTTCGGAGCCGATGCGATGGTTGAGAGACAAAGATTGCCGACGTACTTGCTGGAGGTAGCGAAGCTGTTGGCAAGTAACTTCCATTTCTCTAGCAAGTTCAGCTTCACTGGGATTGCGTTGAAGAGAACGCCTCAAATCCCGATAAACTCTTTTGAGTTTATTTAACTGTTCGACAATATGAACCGGCAAGCGAATCGTCCGCCCTTGATTGGCAATTGTCCGGGTAATTCCTTGGCGAATCCACCAATAGGCATAGGTAGAAAACTTGTAACCCTTCTCGGGATCGAACTTTTCGGCGGCCCGATTCAAACCCAAAGCTCCTTCCTGAATTAAATCGAGAAAAGGCACGCCCCGATTGAGATAGCGTTTGGCAATCGAAACTACCAAGCGCAAATTCGAGCTGATCATTTTCCGTTTCGCCGACTGACACTGGTGGCGAAGCTGTTGCAGTTGAGTTTCGCTCACCCCCAAAGCCGCCGCAAGTTCAGCTTTTGTCGGCACTCTGTCCAATTCCTGCTGCAAACGCTGTTCTAGTTTCTCCAGGGCTACCAATTCTTGAACGCGGCGCGCCAACTCCACCTCTTCGGCTGCAGTCAGTAGAGGATACCGAGCCATTTCCTTGAACAAAGCTCCCACGGGATCGTCGGCAGACCAGTTGTTGTATGCTGAGGACCGAGTTACGGTCGGACGATCGATCTCGGTGTCTTCATCTTGTGCGATCGCGAGTGAGGCTTCGGGTGCCACCGCAAAACTGCCTAGGTCAGATTCTGCCATATGGTGCTTGGTGTCGGTGGGATGATTTGAAATGTCTGCCTTCACTTTAACGAATTTAACCCGAAATTTCAGAAATCCATCTAGAAGCCTGTGACAGACATTAGATTGCCCCACTTTTATAGCTTTCTATTGCGTCCGGGCAAGTAAAGGAGCAGCCTGCAACAACTGCTGAGTGTAAGGGTGCTGTGGATTAGTAAAAATATCTCTAGTCTTGCCGATTTCAACTATTTTTCCCGCATTCATTACCGCAATGCGCGAGCAAAAAAACCTCGCCACCCACAAATCGTGCGTAATAAACAGATAAGTCAAATTAAATTCCTGCTTCAACTCCAACATCAGCTCTAAAACTTGAGTCTGCACGCTGGCATCGAGCATACTCACGGGTTCGTCGCAAATTATCAGTTGTGGCCGAGTAATCAAAGCGCGGGCGATCGAAACTCGCTGCTGTTGTCCTCCCGACAATTCCCCCGGATAGCGGCGAAAGAAATCCTCCCCAGGAGTCAAACCTACCCGCTCTAACATTTGGATTACTTGTTTTTTAGCTTCGCTGCCCTTAGCTAATTTGTGAATAAACAAAGGATCAGCAATACTTTGCCCGACAGTCATCATCGGATTCAGGCAAGCATGGGGGTCTTGAAATATCATTTGCATTTCGCGGCGGTGCTTCCTCACAGCATCGCGGCCTGCGGCAGTTATATCTATTCCTTGAAATTCAACTTTGCCACCTGTCGCGGTAATTAGCTGCAAAATCGTGCGTGACAAGGTACTTTTCCCGCAGCCGGACTCCCCCACCAGCCCTAGGATTTCTCCCCGTTCTAGCTCTAAACTAACGCCGTCTACTGCTTTAATTACCTGGCGATTTCGGGCAAATAACTGATCTAATAAATTGCTTTCTAAACTGTAGTGTTGCTGCAAATTCGTCACTGTCAAAAGAGGCGAATTTGACAGGGACTTAAGCGGATAATTTTCTTTCTCTCCTGTTCCTTTTTTTTCCTTCCCCGTCTCGGAATCGGCTTGAATGTGCAAAGCTGCTTTGAGGAGCGATCGAGTATATTCGTGCTGTGGCTGTTTAAAAACGTTGTCCACCGGCCCTGTTTCTACGACTTTACCGCCGTACATCACCGCAATGCGATCGCAATACTCGGCCACCATCGCCAAATCGTGAGAAATCAACAAAATAGCTGTTCCCCTTGAAGCGCAAAGTCTGGTTAATTCCTGCAATATCTGGGCGGCGACAGTTACGTCCAAACTTGTAGTCGGTTCGTCGGCCACAATTAATTTGGGATCCAGCAAAAGAGCCAAAGCAATAGCTACTCTTTGCCGCATTCCGCCGCTAAATTCGTGGGGAAATTGCGACCAGCGAGACGCCGGAATCTTCACAGCTTCCAGAGTTTCGATCGCCCGTTTCTTAGCTTGTTTGCGATCCAAATTCGGTCTGTGAGCTTGCAAAGTCTCGATGCAGTGTTCCCCCACAGTCATCAAAGGATCGAGACGAGTCATCGGATCTTGAAAAATCAATGCCACAGCTTCGCCCCGAAACCGTCTCAGCCGCGAAGCATTCATGTCAAACACCGACTCTCCAGCAAAACTCACTCGCCCCTCAATCAGCGTCGAATCAGGCAGCAACCGCATTGCCGCCCTTCCCAAAGTTGACTTACCGCACCCAGACTCCCCAACTAATCCGAGCTTCTCCCCCGGTTGCAGCGTCAGGGAAACCCCGTCAACGGCCCAACCGGATTGGCCGCGCCGCTGAGGATAAGCTACTCGCAGATTTTCAACGGAAAATAGAGAAGAGTCATTAGTCATTAATCATTAGCCCTTAGTCTGTTGTCTGTTGTCTGTTGTCTGTTGTCTGTTGTCTGTTGACTGTTGTCTGTTGACTATTGTCTGTTGTTATTTATTATTTATCAATATACTGGCGGTTAGTTGTTAGTTATTAGTATTGTTCAGGACTTATTAGTTATTGGCAAGAAACCGATATGCTGTTTGTAAATACCGTTAGAAATTGCTACAAACAAAGATTTTATCACTACCTCATTAACCGACCAACCGCTTACTAACAACAGTCAACAGTCAACCGTTAACAGTCAACAGTTAGAAATTGCTACAAACAAAGTTTTTATCACTACATCATTAACCGACCAACCGCTTACTAACAACAGTCAATAGTCAACCGTTAACAGTCAACAGTCAACAGTCAACTGTCAACTGTCAACTGACTAAATTTCCTTTCGCTTCAACTCAGCTCTCCGCAGTATGTAGGTAGCCGCACAATCTGCGTGGGGATGGTCTGCTAAAACTTCCGCGAGTTCCAACACATATCCGGCGATATCCGGCCCCAGCTTCTCAGTAAGCACTTGACGTTCCCGAGAGGCGAGTTCTTGCACGCGGGCCTTAGCTTGCCAATTGGGAGAAAACATCTTGTCAATCTCGGTGTGGAATCCCAGAGTTTCGAGAATGTCCCACTCGCCGTTATCGCACCAAATGCCCCCGCACAACATACAGCGCTCTATGTAAAAGGGCACTCTGCTGAAGGGAACTTTCGCCCGCGACAGATAGTGACCGTCTTCGGGACACAGCGCTGCTTTGCTGTCGTAGACACTGGGCGTGAATTCTATGCCGAGAGTGCCTGCCGCCTGTGGCTGTTCGGATTTGTTGTACCACTGGCTCTGCTCTTTCTGCCAAGCTTCGTATTCTCTGCCTGGAATCCAGATACCGTAACAGTTGGGACACCACTCCACTGACATACTGCCGGCTAAGGTGCCGCCTTCTAAGTTGGGATGTTTACATTTTGGACATTCCACCACTTTGTTTCTCCTTGCCTTCTCAATTCCCTGTTAATTCAGTTGTTAATTCTGCATCTGGGCGGGCCCTGAAGAACCAGAATTTTTTTGCAGCAGCGCGCCACAGTAGCCACTCAGCGTGTTAAGCCGCGCGATCGCCGCAGTTTGCCTCGCCTTTGCTGTCGCTGGCTGGCGCGACGCTTGCAAAAACGTGACATCTGTCCCCAATAACCGCAGTTGCTTGTGAATTTCCGTCAAATACGACTGCTCTGGGGGTGTTTCCGAGGCGTCTAACTCATCGCTTTCGGCTCTCATAATTTGGTTTCCGAAAAATTGTTGCACTTTTCTGTATTCGATCGCCAGCGCGGCCGGATCCAGATTATCCTGTGCAGCAGTTTTTTGTAGTTGTTCTAGTGCTTGCTGTAATTCTTGGTAGCATTGGCGGCGGTCTTCGGACAATATCATGATTTTGTAAACAAATTTGTATTTATAATCAAAGTAGATACTTGCTTAAGGTTTGCTCATATTCAGGAAAGCCATGCGTTTTTGCCGCAATTCCCTGTTTTTTGAGAACTTTTCTTGATGGGCTGCCCTGACTCGACCCTTTTGGCTCCTGCTTTTAGCTTAGCGTTGCCTGATGCAGCCGATCGCCCGCTACCTCAACTGCTACCGCCCAAATATGCTTATTTTACCCGAGTGGCAGACCACGGCGGGGGCAGTGGTGTCACTATATTTTCCTACCGGAGAGGGGGGGCGACTCGGAATCAGATAGGTATAGTTAACACAAAAATCGACTATTTTTTTGAATTGCAAATTGTGGCCTTCAATTAGCTTAGTATAGCTAAACACATAATTTCGGCAATTCAACCGAAAATCGGCTTTTAACCATTTGTATTTCTAAGTTTTAAAGGTGTACCCCATGAAGACGAACACTCTGACCCCCTCTCCTTCGATCGATCCTGCTGTAGTTCCCGATTGGCTACAAGAATGCCTGAATGCTCGATCGCAGCCTGATGAGGCTCCTAACGCGAATTGCTCGACTGACAACAGCTTAATTTGTCGCGCCTATGAATTTGCCCGCGACTTGCACGAAGGACAGTACCGCAAATCCGGAGAACCTTACATTTGCCATCCGGTAGCTGTCGCTGGAATACTCCGGTATATGGGCGGCAACAACGTCATGATTGCCGCCGGCTTCCTCCACGACATTGTTGAAGATACAGATATTACTCTCGAAGAAATAGAACAGCGGTTCGGCGCGGAAGTGCGGCAGTTGGTCGAAGGTGTCACCAAGCTTTCTAAGTTTAATTTTTCCAGCAAAACAGAGCGCCTTGCTGAAAATTTCCGCCGAATGTTCCTAGCAATGGCTAAAGATATTCGCGTCATTGTGGTCAAACTGGCAGACCGGCTGCACAACATGAGGACTTTGGAGCATTTGTCCGAAGAAAAGCAGCGTACTATTGCCCTAGAAACCCGAGATATTTTTGCTCCCCTGGCGAACCGTTTGGGTATCGGGCGCTTTAAGTGGGAATTGGAAGATTTAGCGTTTAAATACCTAGAGCCGGAAGCTTACCGCGAAATTCAGGAATTGGTAGCCGAGAAGCGAGGCGATCGAGAAACTCAACTCGCAGAAGTCACAGATTGTTTGCGAGAAAGGCTTGACAATTTAGGTATTAAATGCTATGAAGTTAGCGGTCGTCCCAAACATTTGTACGGGATTTACGGGAAGATGCAGCGCCGCCAAAAAGGGTTTAACCAAGTGTACGATATTTCTGCGGTGCGGATCATAGTAGAAAGCAATGATGACTGTTATCGGGCTTTGGCGATCGTCCACGATTCTTTCCGCCCGATTCCTGGCCGCTTTAAAGATTATATCGGTTTACCAAAAGCCAACCGCTATCAATCTTTGCACACCGGAGTAATCGGAACCAGCGGCCGCCCTATCGAAGTGCAAATTCGCACCGTAGCAATGCACCACATTGCAGAATACGGCATTGCCGCGCACTGGAAATACAAAGAAACTGGCGGTTCTAACACAACAGTCACCGGCGACGACGAAAAATTTACTTGGCTGCGGCAACTCCTAGAATGGCAAAGCGACCTCAAAGACGATCGCGAATATTTACAAAGCATTAAGGACAACTTATTCGACGAAGATATTTACGTTTTTACTCCTAACGGAGACGTGATTGCTCTCAATAGCGGGTCAACTCCGGTAGATTTTGCTTACCGCATTCACACAGAAATTGGCAATCGCTGCACCGGTGCGAGAGTCAACGGGCGAATGGTAACACTAGACAAGGTTTTAAAGAACGGCGATATTGTAGAAATCTTGACCCAAAAAAATGGTCATCCGAGTTCCGACTGGCTGAATTTTGTCAAGACAAACGGAGCCAAAAACCGAATTCGCCAGTGGTTGAAGCGATCGCACCGAGATGAAAATCTCGCTCGCGGGCGGGAATTGCTGGAAAAAGAATTAGGTAAAAACGGCTTGGAATCTTTGCTGAAATCTGAACCCATGCAATCTGTGGCTCAGCGCTGCAACTACCACAGCGTCGAAGATTTAATCGCCGGTTTGGGCTATGGCGAAGTCACCCTAAATCTCGTAGTAAATCGACTGCGAGATTTAGTAAAAGTGCAGCAAAAAATTGAAGCTGCTCCCGCAGGAGGACAGGAATTGCCCCAGCTAATACCTGCATCGACGACACCGAAACCAGTACCGAGTTCGTCTCCGAGCAAATCGCCGATCGCAGGGGTAGAGGGATTGCTCTACCATTTATCCGGCTGTTGTTGTCCGATTCCTGGGGAAGCAATTATTGGAGTGGTGACTCGCACTCGCGGAATTTCGATTCACCGGCAAGGGTGTGTAAATGTTGAGAGCGTACCGGGTGATCGGTTAGTTCCTGTGAGTTGGAATTCGAGCGATCGCAATGGTAGCCGCCCGAATACTTATGCAGTCAACATTCAAATTGAGGCTCTCGATCGAGTAGGAGTTCTCAACGATGTATTGTCGCATTTAAAGGACAACAAAGTCAACGTCCGCAGCGCTCAAGTAAAAACCTATCCCGGTTTGCCCGCATTAATTGACTTGTGCATGGATATTGAGGATAAGGAACAGTTCGAGCGGACTTGTATGCAAATTAAAAAGATGAGCGATATTTTGAATTTGCGGCGACTGAGTGAAGTGAATTAGAAATTTAATTAAGCGGCTGATTCGGGAAATTGGTAAGTAGTAATTGACAATAAACTTTTCTCTTTTAACTCTTAACAATTCCCAAACTAGCCGCAGTCTGCTGTTAGCAAGCAGTAAGAATACTTTACGAGAAATAAGTTAAAACATGGATGACAGTCAGTTAGAAACTCTCCTCAAAGACATTGAATCCGATCGAGTAGAGCGCAAGGCCTCAATATCCGATAAAGGTAAACTCCGTCAGGCTATATGCGCTTTTGCCAACGACTTGCCAAACTACCAACAGCCAGGGGTACTATTTATAGGTGTTAATGATGATGGAAGCTGTGCCAATTTGAGCATCACCGATCAACTTTTACAAACCCTCTCGGATATGCGTTCAGATGGAAATATACTGCCTTTTCCCGGGATAACCGTGCAAAAGCGAACGCTTGCGGGGTGCGAGTTAGCAGCAGTCATTGTAGAACCATCAGATGCACCCCCTGTCCGCTATGACGGGCGAATCTGGATACGGGTGGGCCCCCGCCGCGCTACTGCCACAGCCCAAGAAGAGCGCCGTCTCTCAGAAAAACGGCGTTCCAGAGATTTACCTTTTGATATTCAATCTTTGCCTTCCGGGACACTAGATGACTTAAATTTAACTTTATTTCAACAGGAATATCTACCTTCAACATTGCCTAGTGACATATTAGAAGAAAATCAAAGAACCGTCGAACACCAATTAGCATCAGTAAGGTTTATTAGCACTTTACCGTCAATTCAGCCAACAAATTTAGGTATATTGGTAGTAGGAAAAGACCCCAGGCAATTGATACCGGGTGCTTACATTCAATTTTTGCGAATTGAGGGAACTGAGCTAACTGACCCAATTAAAGACCAGAAAGAAATTGCCGGGCCGCTTTCTATGATGCTGAGAGTGTTAGATGAAATACTACAATCTCATATCTCAATAGCTTCTGATATTACCGCTCAGTCAGTGGAAATCCAGCAGCCAGATTACCCGTTAGTAGCACTGCAACAGCTTGCTAGAAATGCGGTCTTGCACCGCACCTATGAAGGGACGTATGCACCAGTAAGAATTACCTGGTTTAGCGATCGCATTGAAATTCAAAACCCCGGGGGGCCCTTTGGACAAGTTAACAGACAAAATTTTGGTATGCCTGGAATCACTGACTACCGCAATCCAAACTTAGCAGAAGCCTTAAAAAATCTTGGTTATGTACAAAGGTTTGGAATGGGTATCGCCATAGCTCGCAATTCACTGCAAAAAAATGGCAGTCCACCACCGGAGTTTGTTGTCGAAGATGCTCATGTTTTAGTAATTATTAGGAGGCATCCGTGACAGTACCCATTATTGCTTTTTTCAATAATAAAGGTGGCGTCGGTAAAACTTCGCTAGTCTATCATTTAGCCTGGATGTATCGCAATTTAGGACTGCGGGTGCTAGCAGCAGATTTAGACCCCCAAGCCAATCTGACTGCTGCTTTTCTAGATGAAGAACGTTTAGAAGAATTGTGGGAAGGCAATAACCGACCTAACACAGTTTTTCGCTGCGTACAGCCTTTAGTTAGAGGAATTGGTGATATTGCTACTCCAGAAGTAGAGCACATTAAAGAAAGATTGGGACTCTTGGTAGGAGATTTATTGCTCTCTGGATTTGAAGATGACCTCTCAGCAGAATGGCCCGGGTGCACGGATCGCAAGGAGCGTTCTTTTCGGGTCATCTCTGCTTTTTGGCGACTCTTGCAAGAAGCAGCAGAAGTTCATCAAGCTGATGTAGTTTTGACAGACATCGGCCCGAATTTAGGAGCGATTAACCGGGCCGCTTTGATTGCAGCTAACTATGTAGTAGTTCCTCTATCACCGGATTTATTCTCACTGCAAGGATTGAAAAATCTTGGCCCAACTCTCAGACGCTGGCGGCAAGAATGGCTAGAAAGATTAGAGAAAAATCCTGCCGCTGATTTAAAGCTTCCTCAAGGTCAAATGCAACCGGTTGGTTATATTGTCCTGCAACACTCGGTACGGCTAGACCGCCCAGTGAAAGCTTATCGGCGATGGATTGCACGGATTCCTAATATTTATCGGGAAGCTGTGCTCAATGAATCGGAAAATAGCACACTTTCCATCGCCGAAGATCCTCACTGTTTAGCTTTGCTAAAACACTATCAGAGTCTGATGCCACTTGCCCAAGAAGCCCATAAACCTATGTTCCACCTCAAACCTGCGGATGGGGCAATTGGTTCTCACATCCAGGCCGTGCATAATGTTTACGGAGACTTTAAAAAGCTAGCTCATAAAATTGCTGAAACCGTACAACTCCCAATACTTACCAATTTCTAATCCCAACTTTTAAGTAAGCTGGTAGGCATATAAAGTGAACTTTTAGGAGAGAAACTACCGATTACTTTGCGCTAGGTGCGGGCTGGGAACCGCCCAACTTTTGCTGCAAAAACTCCCGCGCCACTTGTCGTGCTTCCTGTTGTTGCCCGTCAACTTGATAGTTTAGTTTCCGCATATCTTCCTCGGAGATTTTGCCGCCCAATTCTGCGAGAACTTGACGCAATTCAGGGTATTTTTCCAAAATTTGCGATCGCACCACCGGAACTGCTTCGTAGGGCGGGAAATAGTTCTTGTCATCTTTGAGCACTACTAAACCCAAACTTTGAATCACACCGTCCGTCGTATTACCAGCAATCACATCTACTTGTTTTTGTTGCAGCGCTTCATAAAGCAATCCTAACAGCAATTCCTTCGGTTGTTCTCGAAATTTAATTCCGTAAGTTTTAGCCAATCCGGCCAATCCATCTTCTCTCTCGTTAAATTCTGGGCCGAAAGCAGCCCGGAGGTTAGGTGAGGCTTTCCCAAGTTGCGAGAGAGTTTGTAAATTGAGTGTTTTAGCCTGATCTCCCCGCACAATAATCGCAAAACTGTTATTAAATCCCAGCGGTTGCGTCCATTCTGCTTTAAACTGTTTGGGATATTCTTGTTTGAGGTAATCGAGGACTTTTTTGGGGTCAGAAATCTGTTTTTGTTTGAGTATGTTGGCGTAAGCAGTACCCGTGTATTCGACGTACAAGTCGATTTTACCTGTTGTTAGGGATTGATGGCAAAGCGAACCTCCGAGATTCTGTTCTTGTTTTACTTTGATATCTGTTTTAGCTTCGATGTGCTGTGCTAAAATTTCTGCGAGGATGGCTTGTTCGGTAAAGTCTTTCGAGCAGATGACAACTTGCTTTTGGGGCTTAGAGGTACATCCTACTACTGCAAACAAACAAAGCAGCCAGCAGGAATAGAAAAAAAAATCGTTCTTAGATATTTTCATAAGCCAACTCCGTTGTCAGTTCCACAATTATCAGCTTCTAATTTATAGCATTTCTCAATCATTTGTAAAGGCAAAATCCGCAACTGCCGCAAAGATTTTAGGATTAGCACCGCTGACATCTAGCAAGATACCTACTTCTTCTCTTCCTCTTCCTAATTCTTCCTTCGTGTTCTTCGCGTCTTCGCGGTTCAATCATCCTAATTCTTCCGACCCGAAACGAGTAGATTTTTTTAACACCCGCATTTTAGCCAAGTTCCGTTTTCCTGTTGTAACATTTATTTATAGACATGGAGGACAAAACATGGTAATCAGCGTCAGGGATATTATCCAGAAACAGCGGCAATTTTTTGCGACTGGGAAAACTAAAGATGTGGATTTTCGGATCGAACAACTCAAGAATCTCAAAAGTGCGATCGCTTCCAATCAATCACGGATTGTGGATGCTGTCAAGGCTGATTTGAACAGGCCGGAGTACGAGGCTTATTTTGAAATTGCTGCGATCGCAGAAGTTAATTATGCCATCAAAAACGTTAAATCGTGGGCCAAGCCGAAAAAAGTGCCTACTTCGATCGACCAATTCCCAGCATCGGCCCGCATTTACCCAGAACCTTTAGGCGTAGTTTTAATCATCGGACCTTGGAATTACCCATTTCAGCTAATGATATCACCCTTGGTCGGGGCGATCGCCGCAGGCAACTGCGCCATCCTCAAACCTTCTGAAATCGCCTCGCACACCTCGGCAGTTGTCGCCGACTTGATTACCAAAACATTCGATCCCGCCTATGTAGCCGCCGTCGAAGGAGGAGTGGAAATCAGCCAACAATTATTAGCGGAAAAATTCGACCACATCTTCTTTACAGGCGGCACAAAAATTGGTAGAATAGTCATGGAAGCCGCAGCCAAACACCTGACACCCGTGACATTAGAATTGGGCGGCAAAACTCCTTGCATTGTAGACTCTGATATTCAAGTTGAATACACTGCTAAACGCATTGCCTGGGGCAAATTTATCAATGCCGGTCAAACTTGTATCGCTCCAGATTACCTGTTAGTTGATAAAAAAGTTAAACCCGCTTTGATGCAGGCAATTAAAACAGCTATTCACGGATTTTACGGCGACGATCCGCAGAAAAGTCCCGACTATTCCCGAATTATCAATCAGCATCATTTAGGACGTTTGGCAGAGTTTATCAAAGACGGAGAAGTTGTCGTCGGCGGTCAAACAAACCCGGAAGATAAATATATTGCACCCACGGTTCTCGATAAGGTTTCCTGGGATGCGCCTGTGATGAAGGATGAGATTTTCGGGCCGATTTTGCCAGTTTTGGAGTATGATGATTTCGGGGAGGCGATCGCCCAAATCAACGCCCGTCCCAAACCCCTAGCTTTGTATTTGTTCTCCAAGGATAAAGAGAAACAAGAGCGAGTTTTGCGGGAAACTTCTTCGGGGGGAGTTTGTCTCAACGACACGGTTATGCAAGTCGGAGTAACAACTTTACCTTTTGGCGGAGTTGGCGACAGCGGCATCGGCAGCTATCACGGCAAAGCAAGTTTTGACACCTTTTCGCATCAAAAAAGCGTGCTGCAAAAGTCATTTTTACTTGACTTAAAATGGCGCTACGCTCCCTATCTAGGTAAGTTGGATTTGATTAAGAAAGTTATCGGTTGATGCGTTTTTTACTCGTTCCTAGGCTATGTCTGGGAACCAGTTATATCAATTCCGGTTACACTCCTTATGATATAGAGGAGACGGCAGTGCCGTCTCCCTACCCAAAATAACATTGTAGGGACACGGCACTGCCGTCTCGTCATTTTAGCTGCTAATCATTCCGATGCAACCGGAAACAATATTACAAACATAACAAATCAAAATGAACGATAATTTACCCGAAATTTTAGCAGAACTCCGCCACTACTTTCACAAGTTATATGGCGAAAGACTCGTGCAGTTAATTCTCTACGGTTCCCAAGCTAGAGGAGATGCGAGACAAGATTCTGATATTGACATTTTAGTTGTTCTGAACGAGCCCGTTCATGCTGGCAAAGAAATCGCTCGCACCAGTGAATTTATTGCTGGTTTGTGCTTAGAGCGTGCGGTCGTCATTTCGCGTGCTTTTGCCTCTGCAACACGTTTTCAGCAAGAAGAAAGTCCTTTCTTTTTAAATGTTCGTAGAGAAGGAGTATTGATTTGAAACCAGAACAAATTGCTCTATTGAGAAAAGCTGCTGAAAGCCTGCGCGCCGCTGAGTTACTAGCAACTAATGAACTTTTTGATTTTGCAGCGTCACGAGCTTATTACACCATGTTTTATGTCGCCGAAGCTTTCTTGTTGAATGAAGGTTTAACTTTTTCCAGTCATGCTGCTGTGATTTCGGCATTTGGTCGAGATTTTGCTCGTACAGGGCGGGTTCCGGTCGAGTTTCACCGCTACTTAATTGATGCTCAAGATTTGCGAAATCAGGGGGATTATGATATCGATTCTGCAATTACAGAAGCCGAGGCTAATCAATTAATCGCGCAAGCAGAACAGTTTTTAGAATTAGCAGAACGCCTACTGGGAGATTTCCCTGATTCTCGATAGCGATTTCAATCGCCGAGTGATATCAATTCCGCTATTCATCGGAATTATTCATCTCTCTCCTGTCTCCCTCTGTGTTCTCTGCGTCCTCTGTGGTTAAATCCTTCCGATGCCACCGGAAACGATATGATATCTAATCAGATTTGTGCCATTCTCGATCGATTTTCTCCAAATCCTTGGCGGCTCCCAATTGTTGAAAAATTTGATGTGCTGTATCGTAATGTTGTTGAGCAACTTCTGTGTTGCCGCGCGATCGCTCAAGTCGTGCTAAATCGTAGTTAGTTTCGGCAATATGCCAAGTCATCCCCAGTATTTGCATTTTTCCTAAAGCTTCTGTTAACAGTTGTTCTGCTGTATCTAGATTGCCTCTAGCGAGCTCATTTTCTCCCAGAGCACCGATCGACATTGCTATCCCTTGGCGATCGCCCAATTCTGTTCTCAATGCCAAAGATTGCCGGAAGAGTTTCTCTGCTTCATCCCAATGGCCGCGATCTCGCTCGATATCTCCCAACAATCCCCAAGAAGTTGCCATGTTCGAGCGTTCGCCCAATTCTGTCATCATTTCCAAAGATTGCCGGCAGAGTTTCTCCGCTTCATCCCAATTACCGCGATTTCGCTCGATATCTCCCAACATCCCTAATGAAGCAGCAATGCCGCTCTTATTATCTTCTTCTTCTTCTGCAATAGACAACGCCTCTTTAAAATATTTTTCTGCTAAATCCCACTTCCCAAAATCCCGATGAATTGCACCTAGAAATATTAAACAATATGAGCGATCGTTATCTTCAACATGAGGTAATATTTTTTCGTACAGCTCTTGGAGTAAAGTCCACTCTCCCCATCTTGTGAGATTTTCATTTAATTTATACACAATTAAAGAATATGCTTCCCTGTAATTGCCCAACCTAAAGGCAAAATGTTGAGCTTCTAGAACAGCTTGTAAATCTTCTAAACTTTGAGGATTATCCACAGCTTTACCAGTGCAGTAAAACTTATAAACACTTTCCAGCAGCTTTGGCAGTTCATCTCTATATTCCTCCTGCAAAAACTCCTCAATCACCCGGTGCAAATCATAAAAATCCTCACATTTCTCCTCGTCATAACGCCTCTGCACCAAACTCGCATCGCCTAATCGCTGTAAAATTGCTTCTGTCTCGCTAATTTCTGCGTCTGTCAATTCCGCAGGTTTTGCTAATATTGCTGCTAATTTAAAGCGGCGAGTTTTTTCAACATCATCCGTATACAGTCGCAAAAAAGTTAAACCCCTGACATCTATCGGCACTCGCAAAACACACATCCGACGCAGTAAATCTCTTGCCGCTGTACTTTGCCTTGCTAGTTGTTCTCGCAACATCGGTTCTGCATTCTTCGTTACCAATTCGGGATGTTTCCGCAGATACCCCGGTTTTCCCTTGCCGATAGCCGCCAATTGAGTTAATAAAAAAACATGACCTTCAACCCGCTGAGATATCCACTCCAAATCAGCTAATGTATCAGTCAACTTTCGCTGCCGCAAAATCTCGACACCCGCCGCTAAATCCACACCTCGCAACACTTCTATATGCACCAATTCCGAATCCGGTGCTAACCCCGGATAGCGGGTATCTGCCAAATCCGCAGGCACTTCCCGGCTGGTTAAAATCGTTTGCGATTGGTGCTGCTGATAAACCAAAGCATTCAGCAACTTACCCCAATCCGCTGAAATTGCTCGATGTACCTGCGCCGCAGCCAAAATGTCTGGATTTCCCGCCTCAACAGCAGGATGCAAAATAGATTCCAGGTTGTCGAGTACCAAAAGACAGCGAGTTTGTTGCAAGCCAGCCATAATTTTCGCAATCTTTTCATCGGCATTTTTCAACACTTCCGCAGCCTGAATTCCCCAACCTTCACTTAACAGAAATCCCGCCACATCATCAAAACTCGTTCCCTCCTTTGCCTCGAAGTACATCGCGCACTCATAACCGCCACCGCGCAAACTTTCCCCCTTTTGAAAAACAGACTTCTGCCAATTCACTCCTAATGCTTCTAAAAGTTTGACAGCCAAACTCGTTTTGCCCATACCGCCTTGCCCAATAATCGCCAATACTTTCAGCGGCGAAGTTCCATCGGGCAGCCTCTGTACTAATTTTGCCGTTAAATTTTCCACCAATTCATCCCGCCCTTTCCACACAGGAATAGAGTCAGGTAGTTGAGAGAAAGCCACCCTGATTGGTTTGTCGGGAGGGGCATCTGCCGGCACATCATCATTCTCGCTTTTGCCGTCAGTATTTTGTCCGCTGTTAATCTGACTACTGATACCGGGTTCGCCGTTAACGGGCCACTCTTTTGCCAACGCCAACTTTTGCAAATTCTCTTTTTTGTCTCTACTCTCCAGCTTCAGAGTAAAATTCCAATCGCTACAACCCCGCCTTGCCGTCTCCGGGCGGTTATCCTTTAGAATTTTTAGCAAATCTCTGAGATAATCCGTCAGTACCTCACCGATATACTTTTTAACTTGCTCTTGAGATGTTTTCTCAGTTGGTTTAAAGCTGCCTTTATCTTTCAGCAAGTGGCGCAGGGCTTCCAGCGTCGCCTCGACTGTTAAGTCAGTGGTGTTATCTTCCCAATCGACGTGAAGATTAGAAATGCGATTTGTATCATTCAACACATAATCTAGCAGCGCCTCAACCAAATCAATCACTCGCTGCCGAGACTTTTCGCCTTTTCCCTGCTTGGGCATAGCTTCGGAAAGTAAATTGCTAAAAAAGTTTCGGGAAATTTGAAGGAATCCCGATACCGAATGACAGTTCCGAATATCCCTAATGCCGATTCTAGCACAGTTCCAGCCATTCTTTGCCTTCGGGTATCCCGAAATTCCACACTCAAATTAATTGAGTTGGAAATGGTTTATGAAGTTATCAAAACAGCAGCAATGGATGATTGGAGAGGCGATTCTCGGTACTGTAGTCGGTGCCATCAATTCTTCGGCGGGGATAGTGTTGACTTTTGGGTTAGTAGGTTTTCACCTCTGCTTTGACAAAAATCAACCGGAAGTGTGGCGTTGCCCTCTCGAACAAACTTTAAACAGCGAGGAAGTATCGAAACTCTATTCTTGTAAGGATTGTCCTTTCAAGAAAGGGGCGATTGATGTAGAAAAAGTTGCAGAAGAAAGTGAGTAAACAGTGGTGCATCTAATCTGGAACAGCCCGGAAAGCCTGTTCGGGCCCGACACCCCACAAGAAAATTTATTATTTGTGAAGCCGGAAAGCCTGTTGCTAACCGACAAGAAAATTCATTAGACCTCTTACAAAAATAACTAGGACGGGCAAGATGCCCATCCCACAAGAAAAAATAACTCTTGTGGGATGGGCATCTTGCCCGTCCAATAAATTTATGAAAAGGACTTTTGCAAGAGGTCTATTATTTGGCGATCGCCCTTTTAATGAGTATAGGTAAAAAAGCACGATCGCCCGATCGCGAATTGAACTTTACAAACAAACTATTAGTGTAATAAAATCAATACTCAAAAGTCGTAAATTTTTTACCTCACCCCAACCCTCCCCGATGCCTTGGAGAGGGAGTAAGAAATTCACAAATGATTTAGGATTGCTATATAATAACTGGGAACAAGTGCGATCGCCTCTGATCCCAAGAGCGATCGCATCTACCTCTTTAGCTAGTTACGTTGCGCCCTGCGACTTGCTGCGAGTAGAAAATGTCTCAAATATCTTTAAGCATCTGATCGCTAAGACCCAACTTATGGAACCTTTATCAAACGAACGCTGTGTCGCCTGCCACCCAAACTCTACCCGCGTCACAGCATACGAAATTGTCCAACTCAAACCTCAAGTTCCTGACTGGAATTTAATCGAAAAAAATGGCGTTCCCCAAATAGAACGCACCTACGAATTCCCCGATTTCAAAAGTGCGATCGCCTTTACAAACAGCGTCGGTGAAGTTGCAGAAACCGAAGGACATCACCCGGCATTGTTAACCGAGTGGGGAAAAGTTACCGTTACTTGGTGGACTCACACGATTTCTGGACTGCACCGCAATGACTTTATTATGGCAGCGAAAACCGATGCGATCGCCAATCAATTCCCAACATGAACAGGATTTGTAGCCTGCGCCCGGCCGCCCACCTTACTACTTGTTGTTTTTTTGCAATGAGCTACTTAATACTCTAGGAAAGCACCGCCCTAGCCACTTGTGAAGGCGGTTGATTGGCATTATTCAACAACTCCAGATTTAGCCGGTAGCCGACATTCCGCACAGTTTGAATCAGGCTCGGCTGTCGCGGGTCGATTTCAATTTTTTTACGCAGAGAGAGTACGTGAGTGTCAATGGTCCGGGGGTTATCAATAGCATCGGGCCAGGCGCGACGCAGCAAATCCGAGCGCGACAGCGGCACTCCTCCAGCTTGAGCTAGCACGTACAGCAGGCTAAATTCCTGGGGAGTCAGCTCAATATGTTCCTCATACAACCTGACTCGGCGCTGCACCAAATCAATTTTCAGCAGCCCGCACTCGAGGGTCGCCGGCGGTAGCATCGTGCGGTTGCGGCGCATCAAAGCTTCCACCCTGGCCATAAACTCTTGCATCCCAAAGGGTTTAGTCAGGTAATCGTCTGCGCCCGACTTCAAACCTTCAACTATATCCGATTCCGAATTCCGAGCCGACAGCATCAAAATCAGCGACTGCTGCTGCTGTTGCAGCCAGTGGCAAAATTCCAAACCGTCCCCATCCGGCAATTGAGCATCGAGAATGACTAGGGTTGGCTGGCGGCTGAAAAATATTTCCCTAGCGTGACTGATATCCGCTGACTGGTGCACCCAGTGACCGACTTGCTGTAGATGCCAGCCCAAGAGCGATCGCAGGTGCGGATTGCCTTCAACAATTGAAATACTTGCAGATTCCACAGAGGCGAGCTTCCCATATCACTAATGGCTACCAGGTTAACAGAGCTTTTGTCAAGGTTTTGTAACCATCGCTACTCAAGCATGAGCTGCCTTTAAAGCCAAGAACAAACCGAGGGTAGGAATTTTAAAGATTTGGTCAAGTTGGGAGGCTCAGCCTGGAGAAAGGTTAAATCATTCTGGCGGTAAGCTTACAATGAAAATAAGACAGTGTAAAGCCGATAGCTCCCATGCCCCAACCGCCTGCCACAGCCGAACTCCCTCGCCGGGCCGCCAGCCATAGGAGGTTGACAAATCGCGCAACGGAAACTAAAATTCCTCCAACCGTTCGCTCGGTAGCTGGAAGACTCACCCACGACCGCAAAATTCAGCAACATCCCGACTCAATTAAACGCACGGCGGATTATCTAGGTGCGGGCAAAAAAGTCGAGCCACTGCATTGCAGCGAGTGAAATTTTTTATGGAGGGTAGCCTGTTGAGCAGGGTAAAAACTTTTATTTAGAAATAGCCTCAAGCTGAGCCAATCAGCATCAATCCAGGCCGTTCCTAAATCCCGCCGTCATTATACAAACCACAAAGGATTTCAACCTCACACCATGCTACAAGATACCCAAACAATCAGGCACTACCAAAAACTCACCGACGCCCTCGTCGAAATGTGGAATAGAGGTTATCGCTTCGATGACCTGCGACTTTACTTAGACGGCTATTTAGCCGCCCTGCGACATTCCAACAGTCTGGAACCCTATCTGATTCACAGACTAGAGGAAGAAGCAGCGCGTTACATTCACGACCCCTCCAATTTTGCCATGCCACAGACACAAACTGAATCAGACTACTATTAATACCAAATTCGGTTTAATAAACCCGCTGATTATTGGGTAATTGGTAATGGCTTTTTTTGATACCAAGAGCTATTACCAGAATGATTGAAGGGGTCAGAAAACCCGGTTTTGGTATAAGAGTCCGTCAGAAAGTTGCCAACTGTCGTTTCAAAATTGATGTTTAGTAGGGCGGGCCGTCTCCGCCCTACTGTTGTTAAAGTTAGAAGTTGGGGAAAGTTTTGAGTTCCGACCTAAGATTTTTTTAAGTCTTTAACCCACAATTTAAAACTCAAAATTCCCAACTCAAAACTCAAAACTTTCTTTCTCCTTTCCCTTCCTGGTATTTAAGAAGCCAAAGCGACTTCTACAGCTTGTTGCAATTCGCCCTTTTGATACATCTCGATCATAATATCCGAGCCGCCAATAAACTCCCCGTTGATATAAACTTGGGGAATTGTCGGCCATTGGGAATACTCTTTAACGCCTTGACGAATTTCCTGGTCAGCTAAAACATCCACAGTTTCGTAAGGCACTCCCAAAGTATTGAGAATTTGCACCACAGTATTAGAGAAACCGCACTGGGGCATTAACTTATTGCCCTTCATAAACACCATGATTTTGTTTTGCTTAACCAATTCGTCAATTCTTTCATGTGCTGTTGTACTCATGGTAGCTCCTAATATTGTTTGAAAAATTTTAAACGTTGACTGAGGCAGAAACCGGGTTTTTTACGAAAATCTCTCGTTACAGCCATAGATTCCGGTTGAAAAACCCGGTTTCTTTGGTTTTTGTGCGTAAGTGTAGTAGTCGTCTCTCAACCCACTATTGACAAAAGCACAAATTTGTGATATGCAATTGCTACTCAACAATTAAGCAACTTGACTTTTCGCTTCCCATTCTGCCGGAGTTAAGGTTTCCAAGCCCAAAGCGTGGATAGCTTCACTAGCCATTGCCTGTTTAAGAGCGCCGTAGACCATTTGGTGCTGCTGTACTCGGCTTTTTCCTTCAAAGGCGGCAGAGACTACTCTAGCCTGGTAGTGGTCGCCACCGCCGGTCAAATCGTCAACTTGTACCTTAGCGTCCGGCAACCCTGCCTTAATCATTTCTGTTACTTGAGACGGTGTAACCATTGGTTTGTGTGATAAACGGCTGTAATTTAGATTTTAGTGGAACTATTTGTTAGACGATCGCGGTTGAGCGCTGGCGGGCCGGGGATAGGGCGCATCCACAAAACCCAATTCCAGTAACTGCTGGTAAGCTTTCTTGCCTAAGTCGCGAGTTGGCTGCTGCGATCGAATAATCTGAATCAGCAGGGGCACAGCCAGTTCGGGTTTATTTTGTGATCGGTGTACCAACGCCAGTCGGTAAGTAGCTTCGTCGCGCATTTGGGCTGTTTCTACAGCTTTGGTGCGGTGGCTTTCGGCCAAGCGAACGTCAATTCCGGCAAAACTGCTCCCCAGTTGTTGGTAAAAGTTGGACAGTTGATTGAAAATTTGGCGGGATTCTTGGAGCTTTTGAGTAGCGAGTGCGTAATTCTGATCGGAAATAGCACTGCTGGCTTCTGTCATCAAACGCTGACCTCCCTGGACACTCAGCAGGCTGCTGTCTTGCGTCAGAGGGCGGAGATTGTTGGGGTCTGTGGGGTCGTCGGCGGGTTCGACTTGCAGTTGGTTCTCTGGCCCAGAAGGTTGTTGTGCTTGGACTTGGAGCGGTTGCAACAAGGTAAAAGCTGCGATCGCCCCGATCGTAATCCGGGCAGTGGAGCGAAGCCAGCAAACAGTTCCAGAGTATACCATGAAATTACTTTGCGCCTGTGCGCCTTAAAAAAAATATTTAGCTTGTGCCGATCTTACCATTGGCGATCGCAACCGGCTAAGCGTAAACCAAATTTGTTCAAATGTCAAAGGGGGCGATCGGGCAAAAGGCTCTTTAGGAAAAATTAGAGTAGAGACTTGACAGGAGGTTCGCATTATGAGAACATAGAGGTGTCGTTTAAAAAACGGTACTGGAATGAGACTAAAGTCCACAAGAAATCTTCTGAGTGCGATCGAACCCTACGGTGATGTCCCAACTGCGATCGCAGCCTGGTGCAAGGTCATGGAAGACAACGATTGGAAATCGCTAGAAGAGATCCGACAGGGGTATTCTAAATCGGTCGATCAAGTCTATGGATATACTATTTTTAATATTAAAGGTAAACATTATAGATTAATTGTACAAATTAACTATAGCACAGGATATGTACTTTTTAAGAAGTTTTTAACCCATGCCGAATATAGCAAAATTAACTGGAATGATGAAGATGAAGTCAAGCAAACAATAGGTTGATTTTCCCCTAAATACATCGGGAAATCCTTACATATTTCCTGATGTATTCAATTAATAAATCAAAAAAATTCACTCCAATGGTTAAAAGCATGACACCGAGAAACAAACACCCACCTCGGATAAACTTCAGGAAAATATTATTCCGGCTTTCTTCTTCCTTTTGTTGTCATAAAGAATTGAATGAACTATGAACATCACAATTGAAAAAATAGCTTACGGTCAACTGCTGGCGAAATCGCAGCCTAAGCCCATCCTGAACGAAGAAGATTACGATCTTGCCCTCGCAGAATTAGGATCTCTGATGTCCCAGGAAGAATTAACACTAGAAGAAGAAACTTTACTGAGTCTCTGGGGGCTGTTGATCGAAGAGTACGAATCAAAATATTACCCAATTCCCGAAGCGACTCCCCAGGATGTTCTATTGCATCTCATGGAAGTTCGCGAACTCAAACAAGCCGATTTAGTAGGCGTGATTGGTTCCAAAGGAGTAGTCTCTGAGGTGGTTAATGGGAAACGGGCGATTAGCAAGGCGCAAGCTAAGGCGCTAGGAGAATTTTTTAATGTTAATCCTAGCGTGTTTATTTGAGCGTGTTTATTTGCAAAACTCGCTGATATAGGGCATAGGGCATAGGGCATACCTCACCACACTTGAGAACCGCTATAGTTGGTATGCGTTAACCCAAAAACTTGAATATGTGGCTGCAAAGTCAGGCAAGAAACTATACAGGGTTGACCCTCGGCATACCAGTGCGATCAAACGGGCTTCTCGGGGGGGTTTTTTGTCGGGGTTTCCCGGGTAAAAGTTCGGCCCGAATCAGAATTTGACTAAGAGTGAGGGGATCGTGTCTTTGGTTAACAGTTTGGAACTTAAGGACGGCAATCCTGATTCTTTGAAAGTTTACAGCGATCGATCTCTGATATCAACTCCGCTAGCATCGTCTGGCGTAAAATCGAATCAACAGTCAATACTCAACTACCCCGTCAGTTTTTCGACCCCTCCTTCAACAGTCAACAGTCAACAGCCAACAATAATTCCGGTGCAACCGGAATTGATATGATTCCTAATTTTGCTGTGAGTGCGATCGCCACAGCAACTGATTTGAATATTGTGGTAAACTATCCGGCGCGCGATCGGCTTTCGCCGCTGCGGGACATTATCCGCGCTGAGATTTCGGCTTTGATTTACCAGACATTGGTGGCAATTAATCGGGCTAAGGCGATCGATTCTCCTTATATTGTCTAATTGCAATGGGGTCGTAGTGAGGACTGAAGTCCGAGCGAATTTTATGAGAAATTTATTCCTCACTACAAACTATTTTATTCTGGCCGCTTTTACCCTCGAAAATCCCCCAAAGCTCTCAATGCAAATTGCGGCAAAGCTAACATCCTACGCCACCGCCAAGGTTCTTGATAAAGCCGATACAGCCATTCTAAATGATTGTTGCGAAACCAAGCCGGCGCCCGGGTTTTTGTTCCCGCCCAAATATCGAAACTGCCGCCTACTCCCACCCAAATAGACTGAGGGCAAAGGTGTCGGTGTTTGGCAATCCAAAATTCTTGGCGCGGCACTCCTAAGCCTACAAAAATTAGTTTTGGCTGCATTTTTTTGAGGCTTTCACAGAATTCTTTTTCTTCCTCGGCGGAAACATAGCCGTGTTGAGAAGCAATCGACAATCCGTTAACCTTTTGCTGCCAAGTTTTCGCCGCCGCAGCCGCCACTCCGGGGTAACCTCCAAAAAAAAATACTGGCTCCGAATCCGGCAATTTTCCGGCTTCTTGTAGCAGGGATTCGGCTAATTCAATCCCCGGATACCGCTGCACCACTTTGCCGCGCATTCGCAAGTACATCACCACTCCCGAACCGTCGGGGCTCACGAGTTCAGCAGAGCGAATTACATCCGCTAAAGCCGGATATTGCTCGGCTTGCATTGCCATTTCAGCATTCAGCGTCACGACGTGACTTCCTAACCCTTGATGCAGGCGCTCCATCAGCCAACCTGCATAATCATCTAATATGTGGACTGGTAGTCCCAGCACTGAAAATTGCGGCCGTGATCGCTGCATATTTTTTTGTTTTATCTTCCTACTCATTTAGTTATTTACATTAGCTTAGATTGGGTATCAATGCTATACCCATCTGGGACGAAGAAAACCGATTTGTACCACCCCAATTCTGTTAAGTCATCATTCCGTGAGCCAGAAACGGGGTTTTGGGTACGCGGGGTGCTAGTCTCTTAGAGTTTTCGTGTAAAGTGCAAAGTGCGATCGAGCTTTAGTGTTCGATTTTTTTAACAGAGCCGTCGGCGTACCATTCCATCGGTACTAGCTCAAATTTACCATTAATCTTCACTCTAGAGTAGACAACTTTTACGAAAGGAACGCTGTTGTTATTTTTGTGGCGGCTAGACATGGCAATTACCTTTTTGTGTTTGCAGAACTTGAAAAATGATCTCATATCGGATATATTTAAAAGTCTATTCACCGCAATTCTGCGCGCATCAGGAAAAAGAAGGAAAACGAAATGGCGATCGCAACAACCCAGCGGCAAAGCAGGTTAGATTATTACTACCAGCAAATCAAAACCATCATCCTCAAGCGCCAGAACCCCATTACCGGTTTGCTGCCGGCGAGTACCGCCGTTAACGCTCACGGCGACTACACCGATGCCTGGGTGCGCGACAACGTGTACAGCATTCTAGCAGTTTGGGGTTTGGGTTTAGCTTACCGCAAAATTGATGGCGATCAGGGCCGAACATTTGAACTCGAACACAGCACAGTCAAACTCATGCGCGGCTTGCTGTTTGCTCAGATGCAGCAATCGAGCAAAGTAGAACGTTTTAAAAATACTCAGTCGCCGCTAGATGCCCTGCACGCTAAATACAATACTCAAACTGGAAGTATTGTTGTCGGTGATGACAAGTGGGGACATTTACAGTTAGACGCTACATCTATATACTTGTTAATTCTTGCTCAAATGACGGCTTCCGGGTTGCACGTAGTTTTTACCATAGATGAAGTCAACTTCGTGCAAAATTTAGTTTACTACATCGGTAGAGCCTACCGCACGCCGGATTACGGAATTTGGGAAAGAGGCCATAAAATCAATCGCGGCAATGCAGAATTGAACGCCAGTTCAGTTGGCATGGCAAAAGCAGCGCTGGAAGCAATAAATGGGTTGGATTTGTTCGGGATTAAAGGCTCTCAAGCCTCAGTTATTCACGTTTTGCCAGACGAAATTGCCAGAAGCCGCATAACTTTGGAATCGCTTTTGCCTCGCGAATCTAGTTCAAAAGAAGTAGATGCCGCTTTATTGAGCGTGATTAGTTTTCCGGCTTTTGCTGTTGAAGACCGAGAATTAATAGAACGGACTCGGAATAAAATTATTGACAAATTACAAGGAAATTACGGCTGCAAGCGGTTTCTGCGGGACGGACACCAAACAGTTTTGGAAGATGCTGATCGCCTGCACTACGAACCCACAGAATTAAGGCAGTTCGAGCACATTGAATGCGAGTGGCCGCTATTTTTCACTTATTTGTTCTTGGACGGCATATTTCAGGGAAATCAAGCCCAAGTGCAAGAGTACCAGCAGCGTTTGGAATCTCTAGCAGTCGATCGCTCTGGTTTGCCGCTGCTACCCGAATTGTACTACGTCCCCGCCGAAAATATAGAAGCAGAAAAGCTAAATCCCCGCAGCCAGCAGCGCTTACCCAATGAAAATATTCCCCTAGTTTGGGCGCAAAGTTTGTATTTTCTCGGTCAATTGCTAAATGAAGGATTAATCGCAGTGGGCGATATCGACCCCCTGGGAAGGCATTTGTCAGTGGGCCCGCACAGAGAACCTTTAGTGCAAATTGCACTGTTAGCTGAAGACGAAGATTTGCAAGCCGAATTAGCCACTAACGGCATTGCGGCGCAAACTCCAAAACAGGTAGAACCAATTCAAGTCCGCCAGACAAAAGAATTATCAGCTATTTACACGCAAATTGGACGTAACGACCCATTAGGTTTAACAGGCCGCCCCGTGCGGCGTCTGCGGAGTTTAACAACTTCTCGGGTGTTTAAAATTCGCGATGAGGCGATCGTATTTCTTCCCTCATTTTTGGACAGACAAGAATTTTACCTAACTCTAGATTACCATTTCCTAGTATCTAAAATTAAAAGCGAAATAGCTCACATTCACCGGCACTGGTATCAGTTGGGACGCCCTACAGTAACGCTGATGCTAACTCACACGATGCTGGAAACTGGCCGGGAAGCGTTGTTAGAATTAATGAAGGAACTCCGGGATGGACACTGCAACAACACGCCAGTTAAACTGGGAAATCTCAAGCAGTTAATGCTGACTGCTGGTACGGAGAGAATTGATTTCATGCACGATTTTGAATTTACCGAATCTCCGGTGACAGGTGCAGTAGAAACGCGCAGCTATCTCGCTTACAATCCTGAAAAAACTTGGTCTTTGGGTCACACCCAAGAATTTAAATTAGAGCTTGAAACTAATACTCATTTATTGCTCACCAGCCTGCGCCGTTCAGAAAACTTGTACGAACAAATTGAGTTGCTGCACACGCTAATTCGCCTCCAAGGGTTGACTTTTGATACAGGATTTGGAGGTGCGGAAGAAACCGTACAAGTTGTGGATTTGCTCAACGAAGTTTATACAAAAGCTGGAGAAAGTTCGCAATCAAAAATCCAATGGGCAGTCATCCGCCATGCCGCAGGTTTGCTGGACAAGGTTGATATCAGCTTATCCGATGCGGTGACAGACATTTTGGTGCGGCAAAAACAGATTGCTGTGGGGAAAGCTTACAGCGAAGATTCGATAATTTCGAGACCCGGATCTTACACGGAAGTGATGGACAAAATTCGCCAATTCTGCGGAGAAGACGTTCGCGATCGAGTTCTAACTCAAGAAGTTCTCATCTACCTAGGCTTGCTAATTAAAGCCGAACCGCAGTTATTTAAAGGTTTGCTGACGCTGAGAGTTAGCTACTTTATTTTGCTCTTAACAAGCGAATTAGCCCGCGAGTTGCAAGTTACGCAAAATGAAGCTTACGAATATTTAATGCAGCTAAGTCCCTTTGAAATCAAAAATCGCCTGCGCCAAGTATTGGCAGAATACGAGGAAATGAATCAAATCCTCAAACAGCAAGAATCCCTGCGCGTCAAACAGCCGGAAAAAGATATTGAATGGGTAGTAGCGCCAGTTTCCGAAGAACCAACAATGCCTGCGGGAGGATGGCGCCGGAAGCGGCAGATGGAAGGGGGAGTTAATCGCGTACCGAAGGATTTTTATCCGAATGTTTGGGGACTGCTGCGGCACTGCAAAGGCTTGATAATTGGCGACAAGTTAGAGCGGCGCAATCGGTTAGATAGCCATATCATTTTATCGGAAATGACGCCGGGGGAAAAGAATTTTGCGCTACAAATTGAGCATTTGCTGAATAAAATTGTGGCGCCAGAATACCGACAAGTCAATATTGAGGCGCTGATGGAGTTGGCGGCAATTGCCCAGCGCAACCCCGAATTGCAAGTAGAAGAATACATCGTTTTAGATGTATTAGTCGGTCACGCAGTGCGGCTGAATTGGCAAGGAAAATACCCGGAAAGAGCCGATAAATACGACGAAGATAAAGCGGCGGCTTGGCAAGCTTTTTACAATACTTCGCCTTACGTTTGTGCTAGTCACGTACTGGATGCTTTCCGATTCTTGACGAAGTTTGGATAGATAAAGTGAGAATTTCGATTTTAGATCTTAGCGGTAAGGTGCACGCTGCGCGCCCTACATATAGGACTCCGGTGTAAGTCCTGTGCTTTATTTTCTCTTATTTTCTCTCTGTTTTCTTCCTCGGCGCCTTGTGCGGTTCATTTAAAAAAACATTCACAAATCAGGATCCAATTGCTATAGTTAACCAGTCAATTGAATATTTTCACTAAAATAATGCCAGCAATACTTAGTTTTGAGGTTCCCACGTGTGATTAATAACAAACCGATAAGTATTAGCCTCTTTGCTGGAGCATACGGTTTAGATTTAGGTCTAGAAAAAGCAGGAATTCAGACAGTAAGTTTAGTGGAAATAGAACCTGATGCTACCAAAACTATCTCTCTAAATCGTCCTCATTTATCCCCATGTGCTGTACCGAGAGATATTTGCGGAGTCAGTGCTAAAACTCTATTAGAAGAAGGGGGAAAAATTTTAGGTTTAGATAAGCCTTTGCGTGCCGATCGAGTAGATTTAGTGACGGGTGGCCCGCCGTGCCAATCGTTCAGCACAGCCGGAAAACGCGGGTCTGTAGGCGATCCGCGCGGCAGCTTATTTATGGATTTCATACGCATTGTTGATGAAATCCAACCGCGCTTTTTTGTCATGGAAAATGTTAAGGGGTTGCTGTCAGCTCCGATTCGACACCGACCTCACGCTCGCAGAGGTTTAGGTTTCCCGCCATTAGAACCTGATGAGATGCCTGGTGCAGCTTTACAAGTAATTTTGGCAGAGATGAAACGCATTGGTTATGAAGTTGTCTATGGTTTGCTCAATACTGCGGATTACGGCGTTCCTCAAGTTAGAGAAAGAGTAATTTTTATTGGTTATAAAGGTGATGATTCAGTTACTTTGCCGCTGCCCAATCATAGCCAGAAAGGTACTGGAAAACAACCAAAATGGCTGACCCTTAGAGAGGGATTAAAGGATTTAGTAGATTCTCAGCCAGAATTTGTCCCCTACTCAGAAAATCGCCTCAAGTATCTGCGTCTGTTAACAGCAGGTCAAAACTGGAGGTATCTACCCAGCGAATTACAGCAAGAAGCAATGGGAGGAGCTTATAAATCTGAAGGCGGTAAAGTTGGTTTTTATCGGCGCTTGGCATGGGATAAACCGTCGCCAACTGTCACAACGAGTCCCCATCAAAAGGCTACAGATATGTGTCATCCCGAGGAATTGCGTCCTTTGAGTGTAAGGGAGTGCGCGCGGATTCAGACGTTTCCAGATGACTGGGTTTTTTATGGCTCAACTGCCTCTAAATATCGCCAAATTGGGAATGCTGTTCCGGTATTATTGGGAGAGGCTATAGGTAAGTACCTTTGCCAGATAATCAAAGGCGATCGAGTCCAAGGGCTAGAAATGATTCAACAGCTTTCTCTTTTTAGTTAACTAATATTTTCAACCTAGTTTAGGAGAAATAAAAGTGTCAGAGCAACTTCATGAATTATTAGCCTTTGTCTTAGAAAAAGAAGTAGGACTGCCTGCCAGCAAGTCTCGCTCTTTCGCCAGTCACTTTGCGGAGTTAGAAGAATTTTTTAACTTACAAGCAGAAACACTCAGAAACGGCATCAGCAGCATCTCTGGCAAAAGAGCGCTCAGATTTACTCCCGATGAGATTGAACGCATTTTAGAATTTATATCTTCAGGCAAGCTTTCGCTCGAACTTACTATCGCTGAAAATTTTTTAGCCAGTATTTGCAGAGATTTTACTGGGCGACAGCTAGTTATGGTTGAAAATCTGACTTTAGGGAAAATTCATCCCAACCCATTTTTAATCAGGGCGTTAAATCTGAACACTCCAGAAGAAGTTGTCAGGCTTAATGTTTATATGACTGCTACTAGGTCTATTGTCACTTCAATGGGATTTTTTATCCAAAAACTATTGATATCTTGCTCTGAAAGTGCAGAAAGCCCACCGGGCAAGTCAGGATGGGACGCAATTAAAACTACGAGTGATGGCGAGAAATGCTGGATACAGGTAAAAAGCGGCCCGAATGATATGGATAAAGACCAGATAGTATATTGGGCTGCCAAAATTGAGGAAAAAATTCAGGAGGGCGATCGCGCTTATATTGGTATAGCTTACGGCAAAAGAACTAATAAAACTGTAACACTTGGTTTACTGAAGCAAATTTTGCCAAATTCGGAAACCATCACTTTAATAGGTCGAGAACTGTGGGATTTTGTCAGTGAAGATACTAGCTATACTGTGAATCTTTTTGAAGTTTTGCGTCAGTCGGCTAGTCAAGTTTTAGCACAAAGTTCTATTGATGAAGCTATAGAAAGGTGTAGCGATCGAATCATCGCTGAATTTATCGGAAAGTACGGCGAGGGAAGTCAAGGGGTTTTTAACTATATAGCAGATATATTTTGATTTACAGGTTCGTAGTAGCGCCCAAACGCTACTACAAACCACATACTACAAAACTCCTTTAGAACTCGGAATCCCAGTAGCGCGGCGCGGGTCGATTTCCACCGCCATCCGCATCGCCCGCGCAAATGCTTTAAATGCCGCTTCCACAATGTGATGAGAATTTCCCCCCTGCAACTGTCGAATATGCAGCGTCATTTGACAGTGGTTCACCACCGCCGAAAAAAACTCTTTCACTAATTCGGTATCGTAAGTGCCGATCCGCTGGTTGGGAATCTGCAAATTGTAGCTCAAGTGAGGCCGTCCCGAAAAGTCTAGCACTACTTCAATTAAAGCTTCATCCAAAGGTGCGATGAAATGTCCGAAGCGAGAAATGCCCGATCGATCCCCGACAGCTTTTGCTAGCGCTTGGCCTAAGGTAATTCCCACATCTTCGTTCGTGTGGTGGTCGTCAATCTCCAAATCCCCGATCGCCTGCACGTCCAAATCGATCAATCCGTGAGAAGCAATCTGGTGCAACATATGGTCTAAAAACGGAATCCCCGTAGACGCCTTGCAAGTTCCCACACCGTCTAGATTAAGGCTGGCGGTGACATCCGTTTCCAGTGTCGTGCGTTTCACCAAGGCGGCCCTAGCTGGTTGAACTGAATTTGCAGGAGGCACAGAAGGGCGATCGATTATCTCCATAATTCGCAATGGGTCATTCATAAGTTATTGATAATTAGTAATTGAAGATTACCGCTCGATCGGCGCTAATTCTCAAGTGTTTAGTTAAGAGAATTATGCAAAACTCAAAACTCTGGAAAGGGGCGGCTTTTGCATAAAACTTACTTATTATAGTTAAAGTTTATTGTCTCAACCCGCCCCTACATAACTCAAAATTCTCGACAACTGTTACATTCCCATGATTTCGTAACCGGCATCGACATACAAAACTTGACCCGTAATCCCGCTAGCGAGATTGCTGCACAGAAAAGCCGCAGCATTTCCCACTTCCTGCTGAGTCACCGTCCGCCGCAGTGGCGCCACTTCCTCAACGTGGTGGATCATGTCCAGAATACCGCCAACTGCTGACGAAGCCAGAGTCCGAATCGGGCCAGAAGAAATCGCATTTACCCGAATATTTAACGGGCCCAGTTCAGCAGCCAGATAGCGAACATTCATTTCCAAAGCCGCCTTAGCAATTCCCATCACATTATAATTAGGAACAACCCGGACGCCGCCCAAATAAGTCAGGGTCACAATACTGCCACCCTCGGCCATCAGCGGTTTAGCAGCAGCACAAAGCCGCACCAGCGAGTAAGCGCTAATATCTAAAGCATTGGAGAAACCTTGGCGCGAGGTGTTGGTGAAATCTCCCGACAGTTCGTCCTTGCCGGCAAAAGCCAGACAGTGGATCAGGACATCTAACTTGCCCCACTTGTCGGCGATGGTTTGAAAAGTAGACTCAATTTCGCTCTCGTCTTGGACATTGCAGGGCAAATACAGACTGGGATTGAGCGGTTCCACCAGTTCAGCGACTTTGCGCTCGTGCTTGCCTTTCTCGTCCTTCAAAAAAGTTATGCCGAGGTTGGCCCCAGCTTTGTGAAGCTGCTGAGCGATGCCCCAGGCGATCGAGCGATTGTTGGCAATGCCCGTAACAAGAGCATTTTTTCCGGTCAAATCTATCATCGAAATTGCTGGGTTAGAAACCCCGTCCTTTCAGGACGGCTTTACATTAAATAAAAACCCCTTTCGGAGTGGAGGGGTATGGTTGCCCCTCCATTGGAGATATGGTTGTCTCCATCCCATTTTTGGGTAATGTTAGCTTGTCGGTCAAAGTTTTAAGAGCTTGTTAGCCCCAAAGCACTGTTGAGCGTGACCTTAGAACTGTTTAACCTCCAGCGATAGAGCGGAAAACTAGCTACGCATTCTCCGGTATCGTGACTCAAAAAACATAGTCCGCAAGCGGACGCAAGGCCCGTCAGAACGGCTTGTTAGATTTCTCTTCCAAGCCTCATGCCTTGATAGCTGAGGTTCCTGACTGGCTCTATGCGACAACCCCGCCAGTTTAGACACAACTGATTCAGATTTAACTGATTGAGACACAATTGAGACACAATTGAGACACAGTTGATATTAATTTGGCTGAGCTACATGGAGGCGGAATTGAAAAAGTTAAGAGAAGGGCTAGATTTAATCATACAGCGTGTGTTTACCTTAATATTAGATGGAAGTAACAGAATCCCAGGATATTGGAGGTTGGACAGTATATTTACTCAATAACGTTAATCGACAAGTTATAAAGTATTGATTAGTACAAAGGATCTAGTCGTGACGCATGATAGACCGCTAGCAGCCGTGTTCCGCCAAATCAGCGGCGGGGCGTTTCCACCCATTGTGGAAACCTTTGAACGGGGCAAGACAATTTTTTTCCCTGGAGACCCGGCTGAGCGCGTCTACGTTCTCATTAGAGGTGCTGTGAAGCTCTCCAGGGTTTACGAAGCAGGGGAAGAAATTACAGTCGCCCTCCTACGCGAAAATAGCGTATTTGGGGTGCTGTCTCTGATTACGGGACACCGATCGGACAGGTTTTACCACGCGGTAGCCTTTACGCCGGTGGAATTGATCTCGCTGCCGATCGAACAAGTCGAGAAAGCGCTCAAGGAAGACCCAGAACTGTCGATGGTGATGCTGCGGGGGCTGTCGTCTCGGATTTTGCAAACCGAGATGATGATCGAAACGCTGGCTCACCGAGATATGGGTTCGAGACTCGTCAGCTTTTTGCTGATTCTGTGCCGGGACTTTGGCGTACCCGGTACAGAGGGGATTACGATTGATTTGAAGCTGTCCCACCAGGCGATCGCCGAAGCGATCGGTTCGACGCGGGTAACGGTGACTCGTTTGCTCGGGGATCTCAGGCAAGAAACAATGATCTCGATCCACAAGAAAAAGATCACAGTCCACAACCCGGTGGCTTTAAGCCAGCAATTCACTTGATGCCGAGAAAGTATCGGATTTTGGATTTTGGATTTTAGATTCAATCCAAAATCCACAATCCACAATCTAAAATCGGAATGACTGCTGGATACATCCTGGTATTTGTAATTTTAGTGTTGGGGGGTGTGATCGCCACTGTCAGCGATCGCCTTGGGACGAAAGTCGGCAAGGCAAGGTTGAGTTTGTTCAAGCTTCGCCCCCGCGATACTGCTGTTGTTGTGACAGTTATGGCCGGCAGCATCTTGTCAGCACTGACTCTGGGCATTTTGTTTGCTACTAGCAAGCCGCTGCGAACCGGAGTTTTTAGAATAGACGAGATTCAAAAAAGGCTCAACAACGCCCGCAGAGAAATCAACCAAGCCACTCAAGAAAAACATCGAGTAGAAACTGAATTAGCTCTTGCTTTGGCCGCTCAAGCGCAAGCTAGAGCCAATTTAGAGCAAATTAATCAATCCCTCCAAACCGCTAATGCCGAGCAAGCTCGGACGCAAACAAAATTAAACTCGCTGCGGGCCCAGCTTAACAGCGTGCAAGCAGCCAAGTCTAAAACTGAACAGCAGTTAAGTCAGGTAGAAGCGGCTAAATCTCAGACAGAAGAACAGCTTAGCATTGTGGAAGCGGCTAAATCTCAGACAGAAGAACAATTGAAACTGGTTGAAACGGCCCGATCGACTACAAAAGCTCAGCTCGATCGCACCGAGAACCAATTGAAAACAGTTTCTGCTCAAAAAACGACTTTAGGATCGGAAATCGCTCAACTGCAAGAGGAACGGCAACAGTTAATCGAGCAGCGAGAGCAGGTAAAAACTCAAATTGCCCAGCGCGATCGAGAAATTGCCAAGCGAGACGCAGAAATTGCCCTGCGGGACAAGGAAATTGTCGATCGCAACGAACTAATTGCCCTGCGGGACAAGGAAATTGCCCAGCGGGTGCAAAATCTCGCCGAGCGCGATCGAATAATTGTCGAGCGCGACAAAGTAATTGCCGAGAGGGAAGCACTCTTAGAAACCTTGGCACAGCAACAGGCTCAACTCGAACAGCAACAAACTTTATTGCAGCAGCAAGTGCAAGTTTTGGAACGGGACTTTCAGGCAATCCGCGAGGGTACAGTTGCGATCAGGCGCGGTCAAATTTTGGCTGCTGGCGTCGTTCGCATTGTCGAACCCGGTATGGCAAGTGGCGCGATCGATCTACTTTTGCGAGAAGCAAATAAAACCACCCTCGGACTGATGCAGCCGGAAAATAGAAACGTTAGAGAGCCGGTTATTCAAATTACTAAAGCAGAAATCGATCAACTAATTAGTCAGATTAAAGACGGTCAAGACTACGTGGTGCGAATTGTTGCCGGCGCTAATTACCTGCGGGAAGAAAGGCTAATTAAGGTATTTGCAGAAGCAGAAATCAATCGAGTTGTGTTCCGGGCTGGAGATGTGATTGCAGGGGTTGCTGTCGATCCGGTGACTTTGACCGACGAACAGGTGCGGCAGCAGTTGCTGCAATTGATAGAAGCTTGTCAATTTCGCGCTCGCCTGATCGGCGTTGTCGGCGGTAGAATGCAAGTGGCCGACAATCAGGTTGAAACTTTAGCTGGTTTTATCGAGCGGTTGCAGCAGTACGATAAACCGCTGGACGTTCGGGCGATCGCCGCCGATGTCACTTACATTGCCGGCCCGCTTAAAATAGATTTAGTTGCTCTTGAAAACGGAGCCGTTGTTTTCCGCACCGGACAACAACCACCGGGCGGCCCAGATGTGAAAGTTAAATAATAAGTGCGATCGACTTATCGAATTATTGCAAAAATTTTGGGCGATCGAATTACAATTTTGCTTGACATTTTCGCGCCCTTGACCTATCATTAAATCATGGGAATCCGTGCCGCCATATATATAGCAATCGTAGGGTGTGCCGCCACCAAAAATCTGGAAGCACCACCAACAATCTCACAGCGACGCACCGCACCGCTAAGAAGGCAAATAAAGAAACTAAGAATCGAACCCTGAGATATTGACATCACAGAACAAAATTTTGCTCAATTCATAGCATTTGTAATAATTATTGTAACAGTATATTTTTGAGTTTGTCGATCGTACAACTTGCGTACAACTTGGCGCTTGCTCGGAAAGATCATAAGTCGTCGTCCCATGATTCTTGGCTTACTTTTTCATACAATGTTTTGCGCATATCCATCTTTCTTTGATATCTTTCCCAGCGAGCTTTCATGGCATCCTTTCTCTTTTCCTCCATATACTGCTTGTGCTGCTTGTAAAGCGTCGGCAAATTTTCAACTTCTTGATCGGAAAGACCATAAGTAGTTTTCCAATAGTTCTTGGCTTCTTCATGCAATGTTTTGTGGCCAATATTCATCTGTGTTTGATATCTTTTCAAGCAAGCTTTAATAGCATCCTTAAAAGCTCCATCCCTGTTACGATACCATATTGGCAAAAACACACCAAACCCGCGCTCGCTCTTATCTTCACAAAAACGCCCATATATTGATTGAATGTGTAAATGGAACTCCGGGTTGGATTTATCGAATGAGCTAATGTACCGCTCAACATCCTTAATCCAGTCATACAAAATAGCATCACCGAGACTATAAGCGACTACTACGTCACTGCCACCTGGCTCATAAGAAAGCGGGTTTATCCTACTTCCCCTTGGGCATGGTCTAACAATTTTCATTAATTCAGGGGGTAAGCCATGCAGCTCGTTATCAAAAATTGCCACAGCCAATCCTCTCTCGGTACGAAAACGCTCTCTAGCTGATGGAATTTGAAGATTCTTTGCATCATACAGATGTACTTGTGCTGGAGCTTTGGAGAATTGAGTTGGATTGTTACTTCGCAGTGCCTGTTCATGTCGAGATTGTCTCTGTAGAGGTAACCCGTGCATCTCACTAGAGTAAATTCCCTTAAATATTCCTCTCTCAGTACGAAAACGCTCTGTAGCTGATGGAATTTGAATATTCTTTGCATCATCTAGATGTACTTGTGCTGGAGCTTTGGAGAATTGAGTTGGATTGTTACTTCGCAGTGCCTGTTCATGTCGAGATTGTCTCTGTAGGGGTAACCCGTGCATCTCACGAGAGAAAATTGTCTTAAGTATTCCTCTCTCAGTACGAAAACGCTCTGTAGCTGATGGAATTTGAATATTCTTTGCATCATCTAGATGTACTTGTGCTGGAGCTTTGGAGAATTGAGTTGGATTGTTACTTCGCAGTGCCTGTTCATGTCGAGATTGTCTCTGTATTTGTTCTTGCTCTTTTACTTTATTTCGCTTACGGATTTGTTCATCATAAAGTTTCTTCAACTCATCTTTGCGAACTTCTCCAACCACAGCAATTGTGATGGAATCTAGCCATTCAGGAAGGGCATTAATAGGATTGCACCATAGTTGTTCAATATGAGAAAATAAACTATCTCGTTGCTGCTGAGGAATATCTTTTGGGTCTAGCCAGACTTTACCTACCTTTTCGCGATCGCTAGTATCAACTTCGTACCAAAAGTTAATATTTGCGAAGGAGCCAGCATCTAATTCTTTTGCCAAATTTGGGTAATCACACTTGATTTTTTTGATGTGAAACCAAACATTTTTTTTATGTCGTTGATTGGCATTCCTAAATGTGCGGCTTACAAAGCCGAAACCTCTTTCTGTATTGTATTCCTGAACCTGACCAAATTCGACTTCCATTACTACAACTCCCTGTTAAATATTGTAGGTTATGTTGAGGGCACGAAACCCAATTACCACCTGTCAGTTAATTGATTATAGCCTAGTGGCATCCCGACCTCTGAACTAATCAACCTTGCCCAACTCCCCCAACTCCTGCTTTCCCCAACTTACGGAAACTAACCTCCACCAAACCCTCCAATTCCTCTGCATCGATCGCACCAAATTCGATAACCCCAACAACCCCGCCAACCAGATCTACTGCATATCAAAAAATACCACTACACCAAATCCAGATAAGATAGTAGGGTGCGTCGCCATCTGCAATTTGCCGATCGAATCGACAATCTCACAGATCCGCACCGCCTGCACAGAGGTGAGAGAAACCGGGTTTTTGCGCGTTGCTGTGAGAAACCGGGTTTTTGAGTTCAATCAAAACTGGGAAGCCAATATTGTGGCAAAAACCCGGTTTCTGATTTGTGCGCGGGGGGTGAAAGAAACCTTCTGATTTGTGCGCGGGGCTTAAGCTGAGACAATACTAGACCTCTTGCGAAAGTGCGATCGTTCTCGGTAAAATAAAAGAAAAAATTAGCTTAATAATATGAATTACGAACAATTACAAAAGTTAATGCCCAAAGACTTTAAACGCTACTGTGGAGTACATCC
>Ga0247770_1000288_pt1 | contig 48940 bp, 55 predicted proteins | sample UWRJL136409B6_FD_179943 | JGI IMG/M metagenome (GOLD analysis project Ga0247770, IMG submission 179943) | Plant litter microbial communities from Arlington Agricultural Research Station in Wisconsin, United States - UWRJ-L136-409B-6 | ecosystem: Environmental > Terrestrial > Plant litter >...
GGCCACCTTACGTTTGCCAACGTCCGGCAACCCAGTCAGGGTCCGACCTTCGGCATCAAGGGTGGAGCCGCTGGTGGAGGCTACAGCCAGGTCATACCCATGGACGAGTTCAACCTCCATCTGACTGGTGACATCCACGCCGTCACGGCCGCCAACAACCTCTTGGCCGCTGCGATAGAGACGCGCATGTTCCACGAGAGCACTCAAAAGGATGGGCCTTTGTACAAACGCCTTGTGCCTGCCAAGAACGGAAAGAGGGAGTTTGCGCCAGTCTTCTTCCGTCGGTTGAAGAAGCTTGGTATTGAGAAGACAGACCCCGATTCCCTAACCGAGGATGAGATTCGCCGGTTTGCTCGTCTCGATATAGACCCGGAAACCATCACATGGAAGCGTGTGATGGACGTCAACGACCGCCACTTGCGTGGCATGCTCCTTGGAAATGCCCCCACTGAGAAAGGACACACTCGCCAAACTGGCTTTGATATCTCGGTTGCCAGTGAGTGCATGGCGATTCTAGCTCTGAGCACGAGCCTTGGAGATATGCGGGAGAGGTTAGGCAGGATGGTTGTCGCGAGCTCAAGAAGCGGCGACCCTATTACGTGCGATGATGTCGGAGCGGGCGGAGCTCTAACGGCGCTGATGAGGGATGCCATCAAGCCCAACCTGATGCAGTCTTTGGAGGGAACCCCTGTCTTTGTTCACGCTGGCCCGTTCGCCAACATCAGCATCGGAAATAGCTCTATCCTCGCCGACAAGATGGCTCTGAAGCTTGCCGGTACTGAGCCGGATGAAGACTACGCCACTAAGGCAGGATTTGTCGTCACTGAGGCTGGATTCGATTTCACCATGGGTGGCGAGCGGTTCTTCAACATCAAGTGCCGCACATCTGGCCTTGTGCCTGATGTTGTGGTTGTAGTGGCTACTATTCGCGCCCTCAAGGTCCACGGCGGCGGTCCACCCATCTCCCCAGGAGCGCCTCTTGACCCAATCTACAAAGAAGAGAATGTCGACATCCTGCGCAAGGGATGCGTCAATCTTGCAAAGCACGTGGCAAATGCGAAAACCTATGGCGTACCGGTTGTTGTCGCCATCAACAAGTTCTCCACTGACACCCAAGCTGAAATTGAGGTGGTTCGTGAGGAGGCCATCAAGGCTGGTGCTGAGGATGCCATCATGGCTAACCACTGGGCCGAAGGTGGCAAGGGCGCCATTGACCTCGCCAAGGGAGTTATCGCTGCTTCAGAGAAGCCTAAGGACTTCAAGCTTCTCTACGACCTTGAGGGAAGCGTCCAAGAGCGCATCGAAAAGATTGCCTGTGAAATGTATGGCGCTGCCGGCGTCGAATTCAGCGAGCTCGCGCAGAAGAAGGTGGACACATATACTCGTCAAGGGTTCGGCAACTTGCCGATCTGCATTGCGAAGACACAATACTCCCTGAGCCACGACCCAGATCTCAAGGGCGCCCCGACGGGCTTCACGGTGCCTATTAGAGACGTACGGATGGCTGCCGGCGCTGGATACCTCTACGCATTGGCTGCGGATATCCAGACGATCCCAGGTCTCCCGACAGCTCCTGGGTACCTCAATGTTGACGTTGATCCAGAGACTGGAGAAATCGATGGCTTATTTTAGGTCATCTTTTGTAGGATTTTCCTTTGTGCCATCTTGGGCATGTTAGAAGTACGGCCATGCATTGTGATCAACTCAAAGGCGCGGCAGCGAGGAGCTTTGAGAGTGCGCGTTTAACACATGGCGCTATGGCAGGCGGGGTTCAACACAGGTAGAGGGATACTAGAATATACCATGTAGCATGGGAAGAATCAACAAGATTCGCATCAACTCTTCTTTCTCATCTCATACGTAAACTAGTGTTCCAGGGTGCATATGTGTCACATATCGCACAGACGAAGTCATGGTATTACTAGAATCAACAGGTTCGTTTCATTACACAAAATTGACTGTGAGAGTCTGAGACTCTTCGCTCATGCTGAGCTCCTCCCAGTAGCCATTATATCCTTCGTCTATCATACTATCATAAGTAATGTCCCGTGGCCTTGTTGCCTTTTCCTCCTGAAGCTAAAAGTACAAGTAGATGAATGGTGCTAGCAGTACAAAACAAATAAGTGTAAAAACAATAGGCAACCAGAAATGCTGTGCAGAACCGAGCTGATGAGAGAATCCAAAAAGAACAGGCCAAAAAGTCGTGTATGTAAAAGTACAGTGTTGAACCGAACGGCAACACGAACGGTAGGTAGTCGTCGAGAAGGACCTGACAGGAACCAACCGGGAAAGAGAAGCAGAAGGTCAGATATTTCGGTCGTAGCTGTCGTCGGTCATCGTCATCTCGTATGTGTAGGTGCGTGTCATGAGATTTTGTTTGTGTGTGTGTGTGTGTGTGTGTGTGTGTGTGTTTCCAACTCCAGCACGCCATCGCTTCGCATTACCCCCTTGGCCCTCGGGCCCTGAGAGAGAGAAAACAGCAAAAGGAAGACGCCGCACAGAAAAAGTAAAGAAGACCAAAAAAGCAAAAATAGAAGTGGGTATCGTCGACCCATGATGTTCATCTCATGGAAAGAAAATCAGAAGAAAACCGCCGTGTAATTACCCTTGTGTCAACCGCCCTCCTGCGTGCTTTTTAGATGTACCGACCATAGCATAGAAATGCGGAGGAGAATGCAATCGAAAAGAAGAAAGGGAGAAAATGAAGAGAAGAGGGGAGATATTCCCAGAGAGCGCTGGTGTCTCCTTCTCTATGCGTCTGCGGAACGATGGATGAGGGATGAGACAAGAGAGAGATGGGCTCTGAGTGCTTGACACCTCAGAACCACTTCCAGTTGGAACCCTCATCCAGCTTCCTCAACACGCCAACAGCATCGACGTATAGCCTGCTCCGGCCGCCGACACAATCGCTTTCTAGGCGCCGCAGCACCAGCCCAACGACGCTGGCCGCCTCTCGGCGAGCTCGCAAGCGAACAACGTCCTCAAGGCGCGTATTTTCACCTGCGACCGTTCGCAGCCAGCCCAAGGCTTCTTCATCGGCCGCAACAGCTGCACTGCCGGAAAGCCTTGAGGCAGGGACATTGCTTACACTACCACCGCTGCTGTTTCGTTGGTGGTGGTGATGGTGGCGTGTGTCAACGGCAGGCGCGGGACGAGCACGATGACCAAACGCCCAGCAGATCAGTGCGCATACATACAATGCCCAATAATCGGACACGTCAGTAGACCAGCTGGAGGGGAGTCCGCGCTCAAGGAAGCCGATGATGGCGCGAGCGGCGTAGACTGTCGCTTTAGCCGCGCTGAGGTTACCGATGCCGTTGATATTTCCGTTGCCAGAAGACCGGGAGTGCTGCTCGGCCCAGAGTTTCAGTCGCTTCTGATGCTCCAGAAACGAGGTGGCGGGCAGAACTTTCTGGGAAAACACCCATGAGTCGCCGCCGACGGCGAGCAGGTCCTGCAGAGGGGTGTGGTGGAGGGCCAGATAAGTGTTTCCAACCGGGCACCTTGCAAATAGCTTGCTGATGTGCTCTTCGGCATCAAGTCCCATAGGCTCTAGCGTGTTGCTCGTTTGCTGGCCGCCCTGGAAATGCAGTTGTGGATCAGTGTTGAGCTGGGTGTCGTTCTCAGGGATTGGTGAGCTGTGCGCCGAGCCGGATGCTGTGGCAACAGGTTGGCGGCGAGGCATCCGCAACATCTCGACCCCCAAGATCGCCATACGATCGTAGGGAGTCTGCGACATGACGAACTCGGGCGTGAGCTGCTCAGACGGAGGAGCGAAAATGGGGATGCCCGCTCCTGGATCTGCAGCCAGCATGGCTGCCCAGTCTTCTGCCGAAGATGCATTCCAAAGGCATGCACTGCGGACGAAGAGGGGGACCGGAGGGATTGGCGTCATCCCGTCGGAGTCAAAGTCGTGGGCACGCGCCTGCTGCTGGTAGATGGCGGCATGTCCGTCGAGATGAAAACACCCGGCCAGCAGACGGCGGCGGGCCTCGGTATCCAACCAGCTGCGCCAACGCTGCTCTGCCGAAAGATGCTGATCCGCATCCAGTACGGTGTCGTTAAACACCGCTGGGTTGTGATACAGGACCTGCAGGGTGGAGAGAGCCTGTGAGTATGTGTGTTCGGGAACGTGAGACCGCGTCCGGAAGGAAAGCGGCGAAGCCAGAGGCGGGTTGTAACGACCAGGGGAGAAAAGAGAGGACCAGGACCGCTGTGCCCCGGTAGATGTGGGAGGGGGGGCCATATTAACATTAAAAGTGGTGGATGTAAGGGTATCTTGAGGGAAAGGGTCTTCGGGATTAAAAGAGATAGGAGACGACGGGATACCGCCGTAGGACGAAGAGGTCGACGAGGCATACGACGAAGGAAAACTGGCCCAGGGGGTGTAGTTGGGCAGGGTGTGAGCGGGCTGGGCGGCGGTATAGGATAAAACCGCCGCGGCCGTTGGCGTGATTGACGCACACGAGGAGCAGTCAGAGGGAGAGGAGGAGACAGGGGACCAGGCGCTCGTGTCAATAAAACAGAGCGCGCTGGTATCCCGGGAACCAGGCGATAACGAGGATGCCGCAGCAAAGAACTGCAAAGAACTCACCCTCGAGTAGAGAGACTCGAACAGCTTCGAGGGCTTTGTGACGGCCTTCCGACCGCGGAATCGGGCGAAGTATTCCAGGAGGAGGATCGCTTGCATGGTCTGGAGATTCCACGAAGTGACCTTTTGTTTACGAAGCCGCCGTCGTTAGCGTGGGCGGATGGGCAAGGAGAGGGGGGTGGGTTTTTTTTCGCGACTCACCCGCTTTGCCTCGTGCCAGGCGAACTCATGTAGCTGATTACCCCGAGTTCGATCCTCCTTGCTGTTGAGATACTGAGTGGCGACCGCCGCCATGGCACAACGCAGAGCATCTTCCGGGGCAGCTTCGAACGACTGTCGATGCACCACTGGAAGCACGGGGTGCACCCTATCCCAATACACATCGAGATAGCCGGGGATAGATGCCCGGACAGGTCTCTGTAGGGGCATCCCCATTCCAGCCGCCGGCATGCTGCACCCGCCGCCCAAAGGCAAGTCCAGTGTTGTCAGAATGCTGCCTTCGTTGTCGCCGTTGTGTCGAGACCCGTCCATGGTACCACCGAAGCCAGCGTTCATGCCATCAAGCACGTCTAAGTTACCCATCTGGGCATCTACCAAACTCTGGTGTGTCCCCATCGCCAACTCCTTTTGGCGGCTTAGACCTATAAGGGGGTCAACGCGACCAGGATGTGCAGCGGGCGCTATCAGAGTTTCTCCGGAGTGGGAAGATGTATTCGGAGGCTGGATCGGACTACCAATGGAGGAGATGGACGTGTTGTGCTGGTGGTGAGGGCGGAACGCGCCTGGGTGTTGACCCGGCGCGGCTGCCGACCCGAAGGCGTTCATGGATACGTCATAGTAGGGCTGCTGTTGAGGAGCTTGAGTATGGGTATAAGACGGGGTAGAGTATGTGCTATTGACATAGATAGGAGGTGCTGGCATAGCATCCAAGACACCGCCGGAGTTCTGGAGGTTACGAGGCGCCGTGCCGGGATAAGGCGACAGTAGCTGATTGCTGGGCCAGTCAGTAGTTGTTGGCGAACGCGGCCTGTGCATCCAACCCCTCCTTGGGATATCGGAGGCTGGCGTGGAGTAGGTGCTGTCCGAGGCCGAGGAGGTCCAAGGTGATGCGTCATGGGCATAGGAGAGCTCCGGCGTCTTGTTTTGTTCGGGGATAAGGAGCGTTGGGAGTGTCGGCATCATGTTCATGGAATGCGATGCTGTGCGAGGTGTCGTCTGGTAGTCCATCACCCCCGGATAGGGGTGTGTCGGATCGATCATGGAGACTGTTGAGGACGACATTGGATAGCCGCTGTACTCGCGCGAAGCACCGCCCGATTGTCCGTATGCCGACGCGCCCCCGCTACCCATCGCACGCGGTGTCGCCGGGCTTCCCCCAACTGTCGAATTGCTCATCTGTGAGAAGCGCCTTTGGCTTCCCGATGCATTGGGCGTGGACGAAACACCCGTCGATGAGGGCGATGTTATCGACCCTGCTCCCGTCCCCGGCATGGCAGGTGAGGCGCCGCTGGCGGTTTGCTGGAGCGGTACCCGCTGGGAATACCCATCATCCAACGACGAGCGCGCCGATGAAGTACGCCGGTCATCATCGTTACCCCCGCTCTTAGATGCCTTGTCTCCCTCAACATCACTGGTATGACCGTCAGCGTGGCGCACAAAATTCGGGGACAAAATACTTACTGCCTTTGCTGATGTCGCGCCAGGAGGTCGGGCCGGTGGAAGGCGCGCTCGCAGCCGGGATAAGTACACGCATACCCCGGGTTCTGATGACTCAATTGGTGACGCCTGAGGTGCTCGGCTCTTGTGAAGGTCTATTACTGTCAGTATCGAGGACGGGAACACAAGCGGGGGGGCGAGGGGCCGGGCCATCATCTATCTGGCAGCTCTTTTCGCACCTTGGCTGGTTTGCACAACTCGCACACGTGGACTGGGACGCCCTTCTTTGCCCTGCTAACGCGGCCGGTTATGGGCGTGAGGCGCATGGGAAGCTCGCCGCCCTGGGGGTGATGAGGCATCGGCCTCATGGGCTGGTTTGGATGGTGGAGGCCGCCCATCGAGGACGACGAGGCAGCGGACCCATAACCTGTTTGATCCATCGAGTCGACGCTCGCCGTGCTCCGGCGACGGGCCGGGGGCCGTGAAGTGGATGCTGACACTGACACTGACAGGGACGAGGAAGACGATGATATCGAGGGGATGGCGGCCGAAGAAGATGGGGCGGCAGTGGTGGTTGTAGACTTGGGACCCCGAGTCGAGGCACCGCGGCGCTTGTTGGTCTGAAGGCTGGGGATGGCCGGGTTGATATTGTTCTGGTGCTCGACGACCAGACCGGAGCTGCTGACATGTCCCGGGTGTGGATGGGTGTTGGTGGGTTCTTCAAGAAGTTGGAGCTGGCCCGCGTTGGCCGGAGTGCTTTCCTTTTTATTGGTGTGCCGGGCGTCCGTCTGGTGGTCGTCGTTGACATCCATAATGAACTTGAGGCTAGCCATGACGGGCGAGTGGTGTCCCTCAAATTGGAAGTAAGATACCAAGTTAGTAATACACAGCCCGGTTGGACTGCCTCGACAAATAAAGAGGAGGTAGCAGTCGATATGGAAACAAACATCAAGTCGGGGTCGGGGTCAGGTACGGGTGTACACGCGCGGTTGCTGCAGCAGACGCAGACGCAGACGCAGACGCAGATGTGGGAAAGAGGCTTAAAGGCTGCCAGGCAGGCAGATAGAGGTAGGTACGAAGGGTACAAGGCGATGGCCGCGCCGAGGGGAGACAGACATGCGAGGGGAAGGGGACATAGGGGAGGGGAGGTCGGCGAGGCGAGGCAGGAGACGTCAGGATGGGATGGGATGAGAAACAAGCCTCAAGCTGCTGCTGGGGACGGCGAGTGTGAGGTACAATACAGATACAGGGAGAGGCAGGCGACCGCGTCCGTCGTCTCCACGGCCAGAGATCGGGAGCGGAAACATTCTGGGGTACGAGCCGGCCCACGCCAGAACGTCGACTGCTATATTGAGAGATGGCTTTCCAAGGGCCGCGAAAAAGGTACGTGCTAGCTCGCAGACGACATGGGATGGAGATCGAGAGAGCAGTCTTGGCCGGCTCGCAGCAGAGAGAGGCTTGGTGTGCCGGTTTGGGAGAGGCTGTTCCACCCCGGCCCCTGCCAGGTCTCCAGCTGACAGGGGTGGGACGGTAAAGGGGGGCGGGGATGCAGCATGCAAGGGTGAGTGAGCGATGAGCGTCGGGAGGTGTTGCTGAGGTTGCGCGGCGGGGGACGCAGGGTACTTTGACAACCGGCTCGGAAACTCCCAGAGCAGACGCGGACGAGAAGGCAGCGCTCGGCGGTACTGCTACAAGCTATCAAGCCCACGCCCTGTAATGGCAGCATGCGGGACCTTTCTGGGCTACCCGACGACACCACACACACCTTCTCTCTGCTTTTTTTTTTTCGTTTTGCCGCGAGGACTAGGCGACAGCAGAATAAACCCCTGGCGGCTCCGGCAGCGTTCGCATTCGTACTGTGTACCAACATTGCGTACAGTGGCAGCGCGAGCGAAAGGCCACCCAGTCGCTGTTAGTCGCGACTGTGACAACCGCGCGACAAATCTGTCTTCACTGCTTCCCACGTGGGTTGAGCAGCAACCTTGGGGGTGCCGTGCTTCGAAGAGTGCCTGTTGCAGCAGGTGTGGCCTAGGAGATATGTACGAGGTACGTATCAGCACCCACTCATGGAAGGATGCCAAGCCCGCTATTCGCGACCTTGTGCCGCAACTCTGCTCAACATTAGTAGTCCCAGGCCCTGTTGGGACACCGGCGTTCTGCGCGCGTTACGAAAGGTGTTGCCGAGAGGGATTTGGAGTGTCGCGGAAGGATCTGGAGCGTTTGTTACGAAGAGCTTGTCCGCACCTCCTGCTCGCTGCCATTCCTCCTCCCTGCCCCGGCACTGGCAGTCTGCTTTGTGATGAAGGCTCTTCCGGGCTCGCTCGATCGCAAGTCTGACAGGCGAGGGGCGCAGACCTAAACGCTGCAGTACATCAGAAGTACCCGCCGCCCGACAGGGGGTGCAGGGCTTCATGCGAGCCACGTTACACAAACAGAAGATTTGTCGGGCTCACCACCCTCATCATGCCCACCCACCACCCACGGCCAGGAAAGGGCCAGACTAGAAAGAAGACTGGAGACTGCACCCCGAATGTGCTGGTTTCTGCCCGCATTCAGAAACCGCCGAAGCGCAGCGAGGGGCCGAAACGCTACCATTCTAGAAGGAGCGCCCAGAAATCTTCGAATGTGTAAACAGGCAGCAGGTTTCCGAGTGAAAAGCCTCCGCTAGTTGCGACATCCTGTTGAAGCCAGACAATGTCGGGAGGGAGAACGAGAGCCGGGCCTCTGCGCCGTTGGGCGCCGAGTCCTAATGCGGCGCAACTTGCTTTCCGGCAAGACCAGATGCCGCTGGGTGACAGCCGCGAAAGATGTGAAGAGCAAACTTCCCTTCTGAGACCGAGGCCTGCGGGACAGGCGCCTGCCCTGCTTAAGCGCGACAATCGCACCAGACGGGGGGGCATCGCGCTTGGTGATGTGGATCCCCTCTTGGCTGCCCCCGATTATGCTATGGCCGCAGAAGTAAAGTCTGAGGCTCCCACCTGTAAGGACGCTTGTCGTGATAAAGGGCAGTCAGAGATGAATGGCGGCGTTTCCCCTCCCCTTCCACCCTGGTGTGCGCTTGTCAAGGGTGCCCGGCAGAGCAAGCCCAGTGGGTGCGGGTAGCGAACAAGGGTAGGGCCTGGCGTGATGTGCAGACAGGGGGCTTAGACGCCTCGCGAATCCCACTGGCCAGCCTCGACCCGCGCCGCCTGCCGGTAAGATCCTATTTTTGTTGGTGTTGGAAGCTCTCCAAGACCACATGAGGCTAACCTTTAGCGGACAATGCCATTGCAGCCTACCACCGGCAGCAACTGTAAAGCGATTTGCACCCGCAGCGCCCAAGCATCCCAATACCGAAGAGAAAGAGTTGCACTGCAAGAAACAAGCAACCAGTCGAAATTCAAGATCTACCACCGCATCTCGGCTCCCCCACTCGATGAAAGTGCCGCAGATCTCATCGTGCGGTTTGATTCCGACTCAAGGTTGGGGGCTGGTGCGGCTTCAACGGTGGTAGTTTGACCTCTTCGCTGGATTGCTGAGCTTGCCCGGGGGGTCTGTAACGCTGCATACTGCACTGCATGGCGTGTTTGGAGGTGCTCAAGGCGAATGACCCGCATCTTTCCAGGCACCGAGGAAACGAGCCAACAGGCCTGCCACGTCTGATACTGATCGCATCAGGTTGCAAGATACCGAGCTCTGGCGATGCCAAGCGTCTCAGCTCCTCAGCCTCGCGAATCGCATCGTGCTCAACCTGTTGGAGTTGTGAAGGTCCCATCGAGTCAGTGTGACCGCGCGCTGCCCGGATTCGCCTGCGGCCGCGGGAGTGTGTGCGAGGCAAGCGCTAAGACGCCGGTGCCGCGGCGAGTTCGTTCCAGGCTGGACACCGATGTTGGCACGGCTGCTGTTGCATCGTACATTCACGCTTCGCCCAGCTTCCCAAGCGACCCGAATTCGATATTGCGGCTCGAATTTCTCGTTGCCTTGATGTCCTACTAGAGCGAAGGTATGGACGAGTACGTCCAACATACAGGAACCGAGCGCTTAGCTGATAGCTGCCGATTCGCCCGATCCAACTTAACAAGATATACTGCGCACTAAAGATCTGTGGATGGCCCCTGGACAAGCCACCCGGCAATCGGCGGATCTTCGAGGCCTGTTAGCTTCAGCCCCCTCGCGCCCGCTCTCCTTCCTGATCCGAGCACGATCGCCAGGCTTGCATCGTTGCCGCCGGCCCTAGCGGATCTGTCGCTTGTCGCCTGTCGCCTGTCGACAAGCGCGTGCGCGCAGCCATCAATTGAGGGCAGAGAGGCGAGGAGACAGATATCTCAACGATCTCGACTGCTGAACCAACAAAGGTGGGCTGCTTCAAGGACGTCTCAGGGCCGCTATTTGGGAGGCCAGGGCGGCGGAGGAATCGGCGACCAAGAGCAGCAAGCAGCACAAGTCGTGCAGCGAAGGAAGACGCCAAGCGGGTGACCCCGCACAACATCCAAACTCCAGGCCCGGGCCTGCTGGGCTGCATGTTGACAGCCAGAGAGGCCGAGAGGCGGCCCAGGAGACGGGGAAGTTTCAGAGCAGAGAACGGCAGGTAGGGGTATATCGTGGCATGCTAAGCCTCACGGGACCGGGAGAGCCAGTGGCAGTAGATAGAGCGATGAGCCACAGGCATGAATGCAATTGAGTGCGAGCAGCAAAGAGGATGCAGCCAGTCCTGGGGTTGGGAAGGTTGGAGAGCCCCATCAGGCCCACAGTTCTCGCGCAGGGCACCGGGTATCGTCTCTGCGGGTCCTGCCGGCAACCGTGCAGCAGCAGAAGAAGGAGCATCGCAAGAAGGAAAAATCTCCCCTTGGTCGATGCTGCCTTTGTGTTTCCTGATGAGGTGAGTCTCTGCCGTTGCAGTGCTAGCATTTTGTTGCCTATCCCCTTTCCGCAAGACCCTCCGACTCTTCGCCAAGCTTAACAGAATCTCTTTTGTCTGCTACACAAACCCTGGGCAGGCGTCGGTACCTAGATTGGGGACAGAATCCAAAAATGGACAACGGGACGAGCTCTTCAATCTAGGCATCGTGTCAATCAGGAGCAAAATTCATCCCAAAATATTTGGACGACGGCCGAGAGCACGAGCCAGATCTCAATCTGTGCTCCTTGCCACAGTCTGGTTCGACCTTTTCGGCGCAATGTTGGTGAGGTTGGGTGGAGCGTCGACTGTGCACGGCTCGCAACATGGCTCGGGCCCTGGCGTCTTGGCTCGACAAGGCCCCACGCCCCACGTCCGCGCTATCAAATTCCCTGCATTTGCAAGCCACAAGCGCTTAAAGATATTTATAGCCAACGCTCTCCAATTCCCACGCCGTTGACTCTATTCCATCTCTTCGCCCATTGCCCCGGACTCCGCATCGATATCCTCCCGCCGCCGTTCGCGTGATCGGTGCTTTTGTGCGCTTTCTATCTCGGTTGATGGCAACCGCAGGCGCATGACGGGAACATCGTCCGGCTAAACGGCCTTCGCGGACAGCTAAATCGGGTCAACACATAGTGGCCCAGAGACCCAAGCATCCAAAACCGGCCAGGTTGTAATTGCCTTCCTCGAGAGAGCCAACGCCAGAATACCCAGCAAGGCAATGTTGGTGCTGTTACACGGCAGCGTCCATCGGCCACGACGGTAGTATCGGTGGGATGGAACCACCACCACGGGTCTGCCGAGTGGCCCCCGATTTCCCGGGCTCTTGCTTCCCTTTTTTCCCCTCCCGGCGCGCTCGCTTTTCTTGCTGCCTGGGGGGCTAGGTTACTTCATGGCGAGCTACCGCCATCATTGCCCAGATGCCGCGCCGAAACCCGCGATGCTGGACGCCAGACGCTAAACCGCACCTCGCGCCACGGCAGCTTTCCACCCTTGGACCCACGTTCGAGCTCCGCTCCGAAATAGCTATCTTGTTGCCTGAGCGGCTCTCCGGTCACCGGGCTCCCGGAGTGTCTCCGCAATCAAACGGCAGGGAACTTTGTGCTCGTGGCTTGCCACGAGCAATAATGGTGCTGCCTTGCGGCCTATGCCGTCTCTATTCCCATACACGCTTGCTACTATTTCGTCGCCTCTGGCGTTACACACTGTGGTTTTTCTCCTTCACTGTTAAGATTCCAGACTTTGTGCTATGTCCTGTCAGCTAGGGTAGCGTCTTAGCGATGCTTTACTCAGCGTGGCCAGCGAATGGGCGAAGCACCGCATACACCTACGGAAATCCCAGCTCCCGGTCAGGTCCAGCTATTTTCCCGCCCACCCACTGATGCCCCTCGTGCCTCTTTACGCTGCCCGGATCTTTTTCAAGCCACAAGGTCCTTATGTCCACGCCACATTCCCCCAAAGATAGGACGGATCTTCATGCTCTCTCTCCATGCTTGCCGTACAGTACCCCGTACAGCATCTTCCCAACCCCCAAGCCAGATGGGCGATCTTGGAAGGCGTCTCCGCAGGGCAGGCAAGTGACGCCATTGCGGGGCCGGGACCTCCCGCGCTGCCCGGATTACTCTCCCCAACGGCCACGGCTCAGACCATCCGTGGGGCGTAGATGGGTCACAACAATGGCTTTGAACTTGAAACACGGGGGGCCGGACTAGTAGCCTTACGCTATCCTACGTACATAGCTCCCGCCAGAACTACCGCTAGCTGCTGCTCGGGCGCGCTTGATCCCGCCTAGTTAGCGCGATGCCGCCATTCAGTGATCACACTCACCACACAAGATACGGGCAGTCGGTCGGGAGGTAGGCGGCAGCCAGGTGAGAGGTAGCAAACACTACACACCTCCTTGGCGCGCCGCAAGCCGCAGGAAGGAAACGGTCCGAACTACCCGACCTCCAGGCGAGTACCAAAGGAGCCCAAGGATTACCTGTACATGCCGCACAGCCACACCAGATTATCTAAAGATTCTGCCTGGCCTCAGCACTCGCACCACCTTGCTTCGCTTGTGAGTTGAACATACACCTCCTGCTTCGAGAAAGAGACGGTGCTATTTCGAAATACGAATCGGTGAATCACCGTTCAGGTCACCGGCATTTTGGTCGGTGGGTTGCTAGAGACTTACTGATGACTTTGTGACGAGACTGCAGCTCTATGGTTTGCCTCGTGATATCCTCTCGCATTTTTTGCTACTCATCAGAATGGCTTCACTTGCATGTCAGCGCGGCAAGCTACTGTTTCATAGGATTATGGGCCAACTCCCCGATCCCATCGCGCTTAGGACCCCATTCGGTAAGCACGCCATAAACCGTCCCACACATCGTGGACCCGTCGCTAGCCTTCTTGGGCGTCGTAGATATGGGGGCTTTGAACCTGACAGCAGTGCGGTGCCCCGGCATCGGGGTTACGTGATGGTCGATGATGACAAAGGATGCTGCTTATCGGACTCGACTGCCGCGAGGAGGGCTCCGCTCTTTCGGCGATGGGTGTTTCATGGACCGAGGAGACTGTTGTAGAGCTGCCACTATTCGTCTTACACCCCATGCTGTAAGGATCTCGGACTGTAAACAAAGAGGATCAGCGTCGTAAGCTATCGCCGCGGTAAGTACACTCAGTTAAGGGCTTTAACAATTACTACCCGCGGTGATCTCTGTCCATGAATGGCATTGTTGACACATTCTATGCTGACGTTGTCGACGGACACGGGCCGTTGGAGATGGCCGTGTTCGAGATCACGGCCCCCAGAGGAACAAGCATCACACGACGACCTGTGCCGCTTCCAGGTCTCGCCGATCCAGCACCATCCCCCAGATTCTGCAGTCAGAGGTGGCAGGTGTCATTTTGGGTCCTGGGGTTGGCGTAACCCTCCCCATTCCTGGAGTGGACAACACCAACAGCCAAGAAGCAAACACCAGAAAAAGCGGGCAGCTGAACTCAAACCACTCTCCTTCAAGTTGGCAATCTAGACCCTGGAAGGCGTCTGATTGGGGTGGCTAACGTCCCACCGGTTCTCCACCCGTCACTGACCATGCCCTTCACCTGGCGTCAAGGAACTGCAAACAACCATCAACACGAACAAGCAACAAGAACTAACATCTCATAGGTCAGAGCCAAGATCAGACAAGGTCAAGGGCACTTCTCTCTCACCGAGGAATCCGAACCTCGTACGAGGTAGGGCATACACTCCCACACTTCCACACCTCCACATTTCCACATCCCAAGCCCAGGGCCCAGGCCCAGATGCGAGTTAATCTCGCACAACCTCCCGACAGACCCGACGTTGGACATGAGAAGCAGCTCTCCAGACGCACCTCACATTGGCAGGTAGGTAAAAAAAATCCATATCCTCAAGTGCGTTTCAACCCCCAACCCCCAACTCTGTTTCCGCCCCCGAACCCGAACCTAGAGAGCAAAGAGGTAGGTAGGTACATACGAGTACCTGTCTCCTGCCTCCCTCCCTACCCTCCCGCCGTGCATCACAAGACAAGCGCGTTACACCACCAGCGGCGTAGATGTTTTAGAATTATGGCAGGCGACCAACAACATCGTCCATAGTTGTGGCGTCGATCCGCCCATCCGCCCGTCTGTCTGTCTAGATATCTGCTCGTCAGGGGGTACAGGTTGGTGTGGAGAGCGATGGGGTGGGGTGTATGTGGTGCTACCTGACTACCTTACCTCCTTCTGGCCTCCTTACCTCCCTGTCTGTCTGTCCTGTGTGGGCTGGGTGTGTAGATTCTGCCTTCGGTGGTTAGAAATGGAATAGGTTTGTTTCATGTTGAGTTCACACCGATTGCTTTGGTGCCCGGGTGATGGTGAGGGTGAGGGTGAGGCCGTCAGACGTACCTACAGACCATTGTTGCGCGCAAGTGAGGGGTGGTTTAGTCTGGCCTTTGTCGTGGAGAAGTTTCTGGTCGCCCAAGGGGTGTGGGTATGCCGTCTGTCGTTGGGAGGGAGTTAGGAGGTTCAGAGGACACAGTTGTATGTAATAGTAAATATTGCCTTCATGTTGTCATCAGGATAAACCCTAGCTGTCCAGAAGAATGTGAACGTGCATGCTGCTTCAGTGTCATGGAAGAAATGAGTTCTCGTCAGGACACTATACAGCCTGTCTATTACTATTACTTACGAATACAACAACCCGTAAGAGCGTGACCAGTCTTGTTCCTAGAGTTCGCCTCGTCGCTAACCCCTGCAAAAATCACAACAAACCCCCTGTTTAAGAACATTATTCGAGACCCTATCTACAACACCAAATGCCACATGGCTCTCGCGAATCCCCCTGGAATGGCACCAATAACTGACTGGTACGTGTATCTATTCCCTAGCCATTTTTGTTTGCCGGAACCACTACCGCCGCCCTCTAACCACCCGCCGATCATCACAAACAGCGAAGACACATGCCCAAAGTTGCTAATACAGTCGTAGAATGAAGAATGGAGATGGCTCCGATTAAAAGAATAAGGCGCCGCAACCCCCACAACCGCCCCGTCACATCTCGCTTTGCAGCTACGTGGAGACGTGCCGCCGCATCTCATTAACCTTATCCTCATTAACCTTATCATCACCTTCCGACTCATCATCGCTCGGCGCCCGGCTGCTGTCTTCCCGGTTGAGGCCCCGACGATTGGTCATCTGGCAGTGCTCATGTTAGACTCAGACCCCAAGAGAATACCGCCGGACAGGAACTCACCCAAGATCGTACGCCCCCAATCAGACCCAATGTGTAACCCGTGATGAAGTCGTTGACATTGTTACCAGTCCTCTCACCAATGCTGCCGTGTGTTGATGGGCTCCTCGCGAAGTTTAGAGAAGGTGTTGGTGCAAGAGGGCTGCTGGGAACCTCGCCGTTGGGAGTGAGGAATGCGGGCCTCGCAGGGCTCTGGGGTCGGCTAGCTGGCCAGAACTGCCGGAGTTCCTTGCTTAACTCTTGTCCCGTCGTGGTCCAGTTGCTACGGATATTATCGCGGAGCTCCTGGACGTGGCGTTTGAGATCGAGCTCATTCTTCTTCAGCCAACTGACGTTGAGTTCTTGTCGTGATGTGCCACGGTTGAGCTGCCGCGAAATGTACTTCTCATAATCCCGGACGATTCTGACCTGGTTAGTGCCTATATTTTGATAAGTTCAAGTTGCAAGGCGGGTGAGACATACTTTGTGATAATCCCGGTTGTGCTCACGCCTTCTGTCCGCTGGGTCACCAGGAACTTTCCTTCCTTCTTGATAGGGGCATAAATATCATCGCCCTCATCCGCGCCGTAGGGAATATCGTCGTGAGCGACGTAGTCGATCTGGTGGTCCTCGAGAAACTCAGGCGTCACAATCCACGGACAGCTCTCAATCACCTCATCTACCCACTTGCAGTGCCGGACGGTCTCAGCTCGCTCCTTGCCAGACAGGACCGTCAGGCCCTTGCGCTTGTGTGTCTCTTCGTCTCCCGTCACGCCCACAATAAGATACACGTCGGGAAACGCCTTCTTTGCTTGCTCGAGTTGGCGCATATGCCTATCACCCGTTCTGTTAGCACTGTGTTCTCTACGGGACCGCAACCCGAATCATCGCCACAACCGCCTGCGCCAGCTCTGTCAAACAAGGCATACCGCACCCTCCCCCGGGAAGCTGAGCTGTCCCCAACCGCTTCGGAGAAAGGGAGAAGAAGGTGCCGACATGTCCCAGTCAGAATAGAACTTACCCAAGATGGAAGAGATCAAACACGCCATCCGCGTAGACCCGTATAGGCCTACCGGCAGGGGGGTCGTTGGTCTTGTATCCCACGGGGTGGGTGAGCTTTCCGATTGGTGGCGGCGCCATAGCAGTTGACTTTCCGGTCGAAGCGCTGCCATTGCTATTGTCTCGCGAGACCTGGGGTCTGCGCATGCTCCCCTTGCGCCCCACGCGCTCAGCAATGTCGACGCTTGCCTCGGTGGTGTCGCTGGGCTCGCCCGGGTCGAGGGCCTGGGTTTGGTTCATCGCCGCGGCGGCGGATGCGGCCTGATCGGAGTTGGCGCGCTGCCGCTTATTCGGATGGCTGCCGCTGGTCGAGTCGCTCTTTTTGTGGCTCTGAGGAGCGGCCGATTCGGGGGCTGTGGTGTCGCCCTCCTCTGCCGAAGCGTCCCGGGACTCGGCCTGGATAATCTGATCGGTGTCCATCTCGATGAATCCCGCGTCTCCGATAGTGTTGTTGTGTGGCGCGGCGGAAGTGCGCTTTCGTTTGCCAGCCTGCTGCGACGACGAGCTCGGCGATGACATGATGGCAGACAAGAAGGGGCAGAAGGGCCAGTAGTGTCGGTAGCTTGAGAAGGCCCGACCAGTGCAGGATGGGGCAATTAGCAGCCAATTGTGGGCCCGAGAGGGTGTCGCGACTGCGCAAGGTTTCGACGGCGGGGAGCTGCTCCAGGAGCAACGCACGGCTGATCGGACGACTTGGGCCCCTGCCAACAGCCGACGTTGACGTGTATCAACTGACGGGCTTCCTGCCTCTTGTGTCTTAATTTGGGACCGTCCTCGTGGCGGTGATCGCGGAGCGTGATTGGGTTTGCGGGAGGGTGTGGAGGAACGAGAGGGTGGAAGCTGGGAGCTAGCAGGCAAACGGCGAACTGGAAGATGTAGCTTGGTGCTTCACATGCAGCCAAAGCACGCTGGGGGAAAACGACGTCAAGGGATACACAGGATTCGAAACACGACAAGTGTCGTGTCAAGGAAAGCCGTGGGTGAGAATTTAAACAGGCCGTGTCGTCTACCAATGCTCGCTGAGGTGCCTACCGGTTTTCAGCGCAAAGCCCACAATGATGCGGGCTTCCAGAAAAGGGGCTTGCATCCAACCTTGAGATTGAACGCGAACCCGCAAAATTTCCCAAGTGCTTTTGCCGGTGCCGGGGGGTCACGTCATCCCTGGCAGTCAGCTTCCGTGGTGTGGCTGGGCACACTGGGCTGGGGCGGGCTGTGGCGTCAATTGCGTTATTTGACGGCCATTCATCATCGACTCCACAGATCATCAGCAGCTGCCTCCTTTATCTTGGAAGTCTCATCCAGCACCCCCACGTCAGGCCACTGTTGTCTGTTCTGTTCCACCAAAGCTGGGATGAAAGCTACCCCGCGCGCGGAATCAGTCTACCATGGGCAACACTAGAAGTAGATTTGAACTACCTAGGGACAAAGCTCAGGAACACACCCGCTGTCGCATCAGGTTACGTTGTTGTGGCACAGAGCTTGGCAGAGGTGCAGAACCCTGCCGACAAAGCAATCGTCATTCCTGGACCGTAACAGCTCATATCAGACAACATGACCAATAGAATTGAGCCAGAGAAACCGGAAAGCCGGGAAAGGAACGGATACGCTGATGCTGGAGCACATAGCTTCCCATCACCTAGTGGACAATTCGCCGAAAGCTCGCATATGATCCCACGGTCTCCGATGTTGTGCCTTTGCTCCGTTTCCGCTTCACTGCAGCACGACCTTCGACTTCCGTATCCAATGACGCCCGCATCTCTGCTCGTCGCCGGGCTTGCTCCTGTAGCAGTACGACTTCGCGCCTTGACGTGCTGCCTGGCCGAACTTCTGCGTGACGGAGCAATACTCAGCATCCTCTCCCATCCAGGACTGAATGTGTTTGTGGAGTTCACAGCGAGTGACACCGCATTTCCTGCAGTATGCTTGACCTCGGATACGTAGTTTTGAGAGCGAGTTCTTGTGCTGTTGCTCCAGCTCGATCACCGATCCCGTTTTGATGCTGTTGAGTTTGGCTGCTGTAGGTGCCCGGACAATGTTACCTGCAAGGTGCCATGCCCATTCAAGTTCGTTTGGCCCGTCGCGACGGGTAGAAAGCGGCACCGTCCCACACATGCGACGGTGGATGGAGTAAAAGTGCTTGTTGACCAGCCCGAGGCATGTGCTGTCGATGGGATCAAGGAAGTCAAAGATCGCAAAGTGAAGCTCACTTGGCAGGTCTAATAGCTTAAAGGCACGCGATGGGACCGGAACTGGCTCCTTGTCTGTGGCAGAATATGATCGACGAGGAGGGCCGAGGGGCGGCCTGAGCCGCCGGGATGACTTTGCGGCTGGCTTTGGTTGGCAACTCTCCACCGAGACACTCGTCGGTTGCGTAGCGCCTTCTTCTGTGACTCGGAGCTGCTCGAGGATGCTGTGAATGGCGGCCAGGGGCGACTCGGAATATTTGAAGTCTTCGTGGGTTTGAGAGCGACGCGGTGCTCGCTTGCCTGCTCGTACAAGACCAAGTTCCCTGATTTTGTGGTCCTCTCTGGTGAATTCTGAGCCAGGGCTCGGCAGTGAGACCGGAGTGGTGTACAGAACCTCCATCATGCCGGCTGGGCTTCCTGACCCGTGCGTATCTTGTGCCGCTGCGAAGTGAGATGGCAACTCGTCGGTTGTTTCAATGGCTGATACCCGATGGGCGGACAATAGAGAAGTTGTTACCAATGTGGCGTGATGGACTAAGTGGGCAGAGAGCCGTGTATTTAATGCGATTTCTGGGATTTAGAGTCGCGTTGTGTCCCAATATTGAACGTTGTTGCTCGCTTAAACTGGATAAACGCAACTCGAGTGGGCTCTTTTATGCCAGGAGGGGTCAGGAGATGTTGTCGAAGAATGCGTCGGAAGTTGTAGGTAGTAGTTGCCTCACTAGCAAGCTCATATGATGTTGAAAAAGGAGCCGAGGGGTTTTTAATAGAATAGAAGAGAGATATGATATCAGTGTACAGCGAGGGCGGCCCCGAACGGCGTTGGAGGTCTTGTGAGGAGGAACGGCTAGAAAAGCCGGCGTAAGACGGGGGGCCGGAGCACCCGTGTGTCTTGGCTCGCTTGGCTCTCAATCGAATTCGCGATGGGGCGAAGATGTCAACCGATTAGGGAAGATCTGCGACCTGCTGCGTGGCTAGCCACCAGGGAGCCTTTCCCGGGGATGATGTCCTGAACCGTTTGGTCCGATTCGCAGCGATCTCAGGCCCTGCTTGGAAAGTTGGCAATAATGGAGGGTCGCGGAATAGCGAGGATGGAAGACTCAAAAGTTGGAGACCCCGCCGATGTTTCGCTAGTGCCTGGCCTCTTGTGGGATACCGATATGCCGATGCTTTCAACTTGGCACCTAAGACGGCGCGGCAGTAGCCTCTCCTAGCCAATGAACTGCGCTCGACTCTGCCTCAGTTTCTGGAGCGGGTCGAACTGAATCAGCACCGCGCAACGGCCGCGAGAAGCATTTATAGCAGGGGTCGACGATGTGGGGATCGGCCTGTCTGGACTTCTCGCCTCCTGCCGAATCCATCGTTCCTGCCAGGTGAACCTGCGAGCGATGCATGTCCAGGCCAGCCTCTTGGACCAGGCAGGGCAGTGCCGGCTGAGCAATGCCGCCCGGCCGACTCGGCTTATCGCCATGATTGTCTCCTAGTTCTCGGCCGGGTGCTGCAAACCAGGCTACGGGCCTTTGCACGGACGTCTCTGGCCGGCCGTCTAAACTGTGGTCTCGTGTTGTTGATAGAAGACTTTTTCCTCTGAACTCCAACAAGAGACCATTGGTTACCCCACCTTTGTTGCGTATATTACCCCACACTAATCCCCCCCGCCATGACGCATGGAGGTGGCAGTGTACGTAGCTGGCACGTGGACTACCAGTTTTGTCCCTTATGCGACGGTATCGACGAGATGCGCTTCAGTACACGGGACATCGTAACTGGACGGGGTGTTTCTTTCATCCTTCGCCGCATTTGAGGGGTACGGGAGGGGCACTTGGGCGGGATATTCACTGGTGACCTTAAGTCAGAATGTGTGGCAAAGAGATCAGAGCCTATCACCCGTTCGTGCCGTTGCATTTCTCGAAATGAAAACCAATGTTGATCGCTGTCGATGTCACGGAGTGCGACTGGGTCCTCTTATGGTCCTGTGCGTGGTTTATGGCAAGTAAATGAAACGGACATTCAGACCACCGAGGGATTTGTTGGGGGAGACGTGAGGTGGCTCGCTGCAGGTACGAAACTTTCCGTTGCCCTCGGTTGCTGCCCCTCGAGTACGGGCTTGCCCATTTCATGGATTGGTATTAAGCTGCACGCTGTATCTCTGATGGGAAAGCCTCGTAACTCGTAATCGTGATTCTGGTCATTACAAACGCTGGATATCGCCATAGCCATCCAGCCCAGACCTGTTATCCATGTGAATGCGAGAAAGAAGCCAAGGAAACCGCCCTAAACAGCAATCCAAATCAACATGATGACAACATCAAGACCCTTATCCTCGCCATCAAACTTAAAACTCCACATGCCGTCTGTCTTCTCGTTCCAGAAGCCGCCTGTTGCGCTGTGCATACCACGTCGGCCGGCCTGTCCTTTCTTAGCGGGGGCCTTCTCTTCCGTTGGTGCCGATGTGCTCGTGCCGGTTGACTTGCTCAGCTGCGAAGTGGGAACCACATGCTGCACGATTGTGCTGTTGATGGCGAACTTGTAGGTCGGGTTCGAGGCGCCTTGAGGGGTGGCCTCAGACATGACTGCCTTCAGCATTTTTTGCTGTTACGGTATCATGTTAGCCACATTTACCGACGTGATGGGGGGCTGTTGTGCACACGTACGATGATAGTCTCGTTCCATTGCGCCGTCTTTGGGTGCTCGTATGTCTCGATACCGCTGAGGGCGCTGTTGCATGCCTGTGGTTTGGCGTTAGAGACGGCAAAGGAGAGCACCGGGAGGTTGACTGGTTAACATACATCCGCGGCGATCTGTTCAAGGCGCTTCAAAGGAATCGGCTGCTAGTGGGTCAGCACCTGCGGAACTGCTGCTGGGCAGAGGTCATACGGAGTTGGTTGGAGTGGCCATGGTGACGGATGTAGTGATGGTGTTCGATTTGTTTGTTTGGTGCTGTCGTAGGTTTTGCGATCAGTTGTCTGCGATGACGGGATGTGTGTATGCTGGGGTTAAAGTGAGAGGGTCTCCTACCAGCAGCGAAATACGTGCTTGTTCAACAAGGGGAATACAATAGCTAGAGTGGCCCAGTGCAGAGCTCAAGCGAGGCGCAATGTCGGCGAGGCTGAAACAATGCAATGTGGAGGTCGGTTGGGATGGAAACGATCGGAGCAAAACATCGCCTATCAGAGAGTTCAAGGTTAGCCAGCCAAACTGACCAATCAGACGCGTCCTTGGCAGAGGGGCGTGGAATAACCAGCAGTCCGAGCGCCTTCTCCAAGAGAGCAGCACGTGACTGCGCGAAGAGTTCTCGGCTCCGCGAGGTCAAAGCTTCGAGCGATGTTTCGCAGAGCTACCATATCCAATCAGAGTTTGCATTGGCACCCACGTGCGTCACTGGTGGGGAGGTGGGCCAGCCCCCAAACCTGACGTCGATTCCAATTGATTTCATCAACGGAGACAACATAACTTTGGCGAATCCAGCGTTCGCTCTGGGCTTGTTTCTTCTGGCTTGCTGTTTATTTCTTGGAATCGAGGACGACGGTATCTTCCCAGGTTTATCCTCGAACAAAGAATTCGTCTTTGAGAGACTTCTTTCCGTCCGCGCAGCTTCAGAGCCAATTCGTCCGGCAGCGCGTTTCTTATCCGTTGCCCGCGCTCAGTAACTGCCGATCGCCACTTTGAGAGATATTCGAATATCCACGATGTCTAGCCAGCCATTGCTTCAGACAGCGCCGGGTAAGAGAGCGCCTCGTTAAACTGCACTGCTTGACTATTGTTAGTTTCTAACATGACAAAACGCAGGCAAGCGCATTGCGCTCCCGACCCGAGTCGAGCCCAAGGTGTTCTTCGCCAACGAGAGAACATTTCTGTCATGGCTCAACTTCACCGTTATCCTAGGCGCCCTCGCCATTGGGATGCTGAACTTCGGAGACCGACCAGCGTTTATTTCGGCCTTCCTTTTTACCGGCGTCGCGATGGCCACAATGATATATGCGCTGACGACGTATCACTGGCGAGCGAAGTCGATACGGATGCGGGGTCAGGCGGGCTTCGACGACCGCTTTGGTCCCACATTCTTGGCCATTATTCTCCTGCTCGCAGTAGTGGTGAACTTCGTCCTGAGGATCACTTATAGTCAACAGGAACGGAAGCCTTGAAAATGTTCTATGGCTAGGCCCCTTGACAAAGGCCTTTGCGAAGACCGATCTGATGGATAGGAGGACAGCCGAGCAGATCCGTTTCTGATCATAGCTAGTATTTTGGACAATATTTTGGGAATCATGGGCGGCATTTCCACCGGCTGCATTATCTTGGGTATGCGGATACGACTTATAAATTGCAACAACGATTTCATCAGGACAGCGCGGCATTTGAATGCATTACGGGAGTCGGGATTAGTATCAGTCACAAATAATACTTTGAAGCGACAATTACTCGGTACAAGCGTAGCTTCCAGGTTGGTTTCCAGCTTTTGAAAGTCTTCAAGTGCTCAATTTGTGATTGCAAAAGCAGCATGGCGACATGTCAAAGCAGGTGACCGAGTGACTTGGGCCCCCAAACAGAGAAGGCCTGCGTGCCACGCTGTCGTGGGCACGGTGGGTACGTAATCCTTCTCATTGCAATGATGAAGTCATCCGGCGCAACTCTTGTTTGATCCGGAAGCAGAATTGCCTCGATGCAAGAGGATGTACTCTGGAGGCTCCTCGGTTGATATTTTACTGTATACTCCGAAGACAATATCTCCCCAGATGACGAGAGACGAATACATAATAAAATTACAGTGTAACTGTTCAAACCTAACAGTTAGGGGTATCATAGATATGCCGTGGTGATAATGCACCCGCTGACCAAAACCCTGCCGTGCTGTGCAAGCTGCTGGACCCTAGCATCCTTGCCCGTCTAAAAACGCCGTTCCTTGCCGCGAAATATGCCATTCTGTGCGCTTCAGCCTACCGCGCAACCCCAAGCTTCTTCCTTCGTAGTAGATCAATGTTGGCCTCGTTCGTCTGCAGAGAGATGCCGGGGAGGGATTTTATCTCGTCTAGGGGGACTCTCGAAAACAAAGTGCTGATGTAGGATTTTCGACGAATTTTGACAGGTGCAGCAGCTTGGTCGTGGATGGTCGGTTTCAGGGTTTCGAAGTAGTCCTCCTCGTTGCTGTCGTTCCCAGTGTCCACGCCATCCATTGCCATGAAGGTTTCCTCGACGACGGAGGGCTTCTCTTCGCATTCCGTCTCGTTCAACACGTTGTATTGATACCACTTCTGCTCGCTTTCTCCAATCCTCCGGCGAACGAGCTCCCCGATCGTGACGAGTTTGTTTGACGCGTTCAGCGTTGCTGAGAAGAATACCACGCCGGGCAATACGGACTGGTCCCACGCGCTAAACCTCCCAAGGTGCTCGAGAGCTTTGTCGACATGCTTCTTGATGCTGGTTGAAGGCATTATCGACATGGTCTTCACTTCGTACTTTGGCCGCAGCCTGGCGAGGATCGGCTCGTATAGAATGAAGTAGTGGCTCGCCGTCGCAGTCGGGTCGGTTGTGATCGCAACTCGCTGTTTCTTCTGCACTGGGACGACATCGCCATCGCTGGGATGTTTTCGCTTGGGGATTTTCTGAGTCTGGGCTGGCATGTTGTGGCTCTCACGACTGAAATCCAGTCGGCTGGCTTGAGCTATCTGCATGTGCCTTGGTCGAGTAAATAGTGTGATGACAAGGGGCGGCGGTGGTTTGTTTGGACCTCAAAGTTGAGAAATTGTTACTACTGGATGGAATGTGGGGTGCTTGGTGTCTTATCGATAAGCATCCAGCAGCAGCACCTGTGTTCGTGAGATTGGGCATGAGCTGCCTCACCGGAGAAAATCCCCGATCCAAGAACTTTTGGTACAGGCACGCATTGCTAGGACCTGAGCTGGAGGTAGATCGAAATCAACATAAACTGAGAGAGAGCATTCAACATGAGGGCCCTCAGGTTCTTCTCGCATCATGATGTCTGTAGGAAGCCTCCGGCCAAAAAAGGGTCTAAGCAAGTGTGAAAGATGCCCTTTACCCGTAAAGACAGGCCATGGATCAATGCTGTAAGGCGTAGCGCATTGTCTTTTCTCTTCCAAAAGGCCTTCCTTCATTCTTCAACAATCTATTCTAATGCCATCTTAGAGGGATCCTTTATTTTGGTCAGAGCCTTCGTAGAATCGGCACTCTCCCGGACTCCACACGGCAGAAAAGACTGCCAAGTTATGCATGACTGCTGAAGGCAGCTGAGGTTTCCTTGCTGGCTTCTAGATGCCGGAGCTCAGTCACATTAAAATGCGTCTGATAAGGTATCGGTTGTTTCATCACCGTTGGGGGGCAAGCGCGCGTCGACCCGCTCTTCAATCTCCTTGGCAGCCACAAGCAGGCTCAGGTTCAGGTTGCAGCTGCAATGCAGCAAGGCCCCCAGGTAGGGCGATCTTCGAAGACGTTCTAGCGGTAGAGTATATATTACGTACTCGGACTTTCTCCGATTCAACTGGAATGAGGCAACGAGCAAACAGAGAACCTCCCTGTGCTGATGCTGACGTCTCTGAGCGTCTTGCAATGTGGTATCATCAGTAGCGGATTGCTTCATCTCCAAAAATGGATGCACGTGCGTTATGGACCTATTCTTGTTGGAGGGGAAGCTAATCAAAGGCGTGGTCTTGGCCCCGAAAATGGACTTCACACCTTTTGGATGCGACCCGCCCATGATATCTTGCCCGACTTCCGAGGAACGGCTGTGCGAGGGCGGGCGGATTCCTGCGCTTTCTTTGGCTGTCCACGACCAACCAAAGACCACCGCTAGTTTGGCTGGTCGCATCCGTCTTGACCATCAGGAGGTTGCCGGACACAGCCCTCCATATCGCGATGGGTGCTTCACCCACTCCAGAGTCCACATTACCTCCGCTGCCTTTTGACGCTATCGCCTACCCCGTCGGGGGTGACGCTAAGCTCCCGTCGGGTTCAGATCAGTGGGTCTGACGTGATCGCCAGCTTTCCAGGCTCGCTTGTGAGCATCCCCCAACCGGCTTCGGAGAGGTGCCCTCGAGCAGTCTCTTGACGCTCGCCATTTGGTGCTGAGTGTTCAAGTCTCTGGACGGCGAATCCCGCATGCATCTTGAGCGCTCTGGGCTGCAGCCTTCGCGCTGCCTGCCTTCGGTTGGGCGTGTGGTCGTGAAGGTGGCTTGTGCTTTCACGGTCGGGGTGGCAGGCACGCACATCAACCCGCATGTAAGACAAGGCGCCCGGACCCGCCACTGGCCCATGCCGTCTCGGCACGGGCCAATCAGCCATCGAAGGCTCCCTCCCTCGATCACTTCCCTGGGTTAGTCACGGGTCCCCCTGTTCCCTTGCATTTTGCCTCCGACCTGGTCCTGACTTCCAAACAATTTCCCTCCGTGTTGCGTCTCCCCTTACAACCCGCGTGACAGCGCCCATCCCCCCAAACCTCAATCAACTTGCAACCAACATCACCCGCGACCTGACCAAAACCACGCAACAGCGCAGCGCGGTCGATCAACATCAGCTCTTTTCTTCACTTCGCGCGCTCATTTCGCTCCTGCAACACGCACCGTTCCTTTTTGCGAACGTCGGCGAGGCTTTAACTAGCTCTTGCGCATTTCTGACGTCGCTGTCCAACGGCGCTTGTCCCTGATCGCATTCATTTCCCGGTCGCATTCTGCTGCTGTTGCGCTGCGCAGTGAGGAGTGGCGGCAGCATTTTGCTCCAGCCTGACCTTGTTTCCGTTGGGTCTGGGGCGGCCACATCAGCAGCAGAAGGCTCCTGCGGCCACTCGAATCTGACTAAACCGTAACCGACTCCCCGACCGGGCCGACTAACCTAATTTGGACGGCTTTGCCCGTGCGCCACCTTCCGGTTACGTCAGCTCTCCTGTCGCAACCCGTTCATTGTTGCCCCTTTTCGCGTCTCTTGGCTCGACTCATCGCTCGGCTGCTGCCTTGCGACGGTGCCAACCATTTAAAACAGCGCACCTCCACCACGGGCTGGAGGCGCGCACCAGACATCATCGTCACAGACATGTCGATGCTATTCTTCTGGTCCTCCGACTCCAGGAGCACCGACAAGTCATCCGACCCAACTCACGCCAACACGGAGTTCTCCAAGCCGGCTGTGCCCGGTACGCTGGAACGTCCGACCCCGTCTCCGAAGCGGAGGCGGCCAAGCGCCGTCGACACCGCTCTGTATCAGGGTGCTGTCCCGTCGGCGAAGCGTGTCAAGACGGAGCAGAATGGCGGTCTTCCTTCTCCCGTCTCCGCATCCGCCGATGGTGAGGAGGTGGACGTATCGCGAAGGTCAAGTGCGGCTTTTGACCTGGAGAGTGTGAAGGATGTTATTCAGAGCCAGTTTGGACTCGAGATCCTGCTGAAGCATGACGAGCTGAGGCTCATCAACCAGGAGCTCGCCAAGTGTCAGGTTGCTCTTGAGCAGCTTCGCCGGTGTCATCTCATCCCCTATCCTGTCCAGTGTCCAACACCTAGTCAGATGTTGGATATCAGCAGCGGTAAGGGTCCCGCCTTGCAGGCGAGGCCTGGCCAGTCCGTGCCAAAATGGGCACCGCCTTTTGGGGTTGTCGAGGGCCCATACGCCAGACATTATGCTAAGTGGCTGATACCCGATCCCGTGTTTGACGGGCTGCAACCCGACTCGTACGTTTCTGTGGAAGGAAACCGGGCCAGGAATGCTGAAGGCAGAACGACAAGAAACAGCATGGATATCGGGAGCTTTGGCAAGCAGCGGCCAGTCCGCGGGCTGGGAGGGCAGAGGTTGCAGGCGCTATCCAGTGGATACCCTCAACAAAAGGACAAGCAAGCCCCCTGCGTACTGAAGCGGTCCGATGGGGTCACGGTGAAGCTTGTTTGCATTGACTGTCAGAGATGGGACTTTTCAAGCACGCAAGGATTCATCAACCATTGTCGCATTGCCCACAGGAGAGATTTCAAGAGCCACGAAGAGGCAGCCGTTCACTCTGGACATCCTATCGAAGTGGACGAGACCGGTGGTATTGTCGGCGACGATAACCAGAAGGCTGCCTCGAACCCTTCCTCTGGCTTGGTTCATCCATTCCTCAGCAATGAACCAGCCTCGGAACAAGATGCCTACAAAGCCCTGGCCTCCCGAATCCGCGCATCTCTTGATCTCTACCATGCTGGAAAGCTTCCACACCTAGAGCAGATACCCGTGGGCTCCGCTGCAAAGCCCCCGGGCTTCGTCGCCTCCTCAGACACCCCCTATTTGTCGCAGCTGATGCAAAAGAGGAAGCACAGCGGCAACCTGAGCGAGCAGGTGAATGATGCTAAAACAAGAGTGGACTGGGACCTGCTCACACCACTTGATGATTCCGACCTCGATCAACCAAGCACATCAGAGAGTGCTGCGAGCCCGAAGAGCTCGTCTATTCCTGCGGCGCGCACACCGGCAGTCATGCGTGTTCCGGCTCGTTCTGCTGCATCTCCTCCACCTTCAGCGGCTGCTCCCCGGCCTGCTAGCAGTAAGGGTAGAACCCCCACGCATCTTGGTCTGGCTCCGCTTGATGGTTCAGTCTCTTCCGAGTTTCCCGAAACACCGTTGTATGATGACGACATGGATGTGGACCTCAGCCCGAACACCGTCGCCAGCAACAACGCCCCCTCTCTTGTCAGTGACGATGGAGAGTACGATGACTCGGATGACGGATCGGCATCTGATGCTAGTGATGTGATGGGTACCGAGTCTGTTTCCGATGTTGCCGAAATTAACATCGAAGATGACGTTCAGGACGTCACAGTACGCCCAATCACTCACCATTGTCGTCCTCCCAACGGCAATGCTGTCAACCTCAAAAAAGAAGAGCCCAAACACGTTACTTTTGTCAGTCCCATTGCAAACGGCAAGGCAAAGGGGAGGCGTAAGCAAAAGGTGTAACGTTGTTTCAAGTTGACGATTCTTACCGGGCGCCCTCGTCTCCGCTTTGACGCATTCGCAAGTACCTGTTTAATACGTCTGGGGCACCGGTCCTCCAGACACGACCTACTTTTTTGGATTCTTGCTGGTGACGATATACGAAGCCTTTGTGACATATATTTTTTATTATTAAGCGTAGACAACGTCTCTTACCCGGTGTGGTGCCAGAGTATGTTTTGTTGTACGCGATTTGGCGTAGGTCTCAGCGGTGCTGGGGTTGGAATTCCCGCCTAGACGAAGATAGAGGCAGGCTTGCGTCAAGAAAAACAGCGGTGGATTTGGGAGGCTGAAAACCAACCTGTCGACTGTCGAGAATGTTAGGTGTTGAACTGTTGTATCATATCAGCGGCTGTGTGCTTGTACTTAGATACTTACGATTGAAACGAAGCTTCAGCGTTGTTGCTGTGTAACAAACTTTTGCCGCTGCATGTTTGTGATATGCTCTTGAAAGAAAACTTTGTGAGACTTAACCATCGGTTGGCACTGTTTCGAACTTTCCCATGTGGCGGGATAATGCTTGTCGATGCACGCTTATTTGATCGGGACGGGTATGGTATTCATCGAGTTCCCATTCATATTGGTAATATATAATCTACTTCACTGTGTCTATGGTGACTTGTGTAGAAACCGCAAACCCCTTGCTTCAGAGCAGAGACATTAGCTTCATCCCGATGATGCATCAACGCTTGTCCCTCAGGGAGAAAACGCTTTGGGAAGTGGAACTCTGATCTGAGCGAAGCAACGGGACGGACAACTGTCTACATGTCTCACGGACCCCCTCCTTTCCCGGCGAACGTGCTTTTCCTCTACGCTACGACACGATGTTGTCGCCTCCTGCCCATGCAAAGCCGTGCGGGCATGATATGCACAGCATATCAGGGCATTCGTAGATACCCAACGCCTTGCCTTTTCAATCTAGTCGATATCGATATCGATATCCAAATCCAGCGCGCCAATGATGTCGTCATCCATCAGCGGCTTGTGGATTGTGGGAATGCCGCTCCTGGACTGGCTGCGTTGCAGTTCCTGGAGCTTGGCGATATGTGGTAAGAGACCATCCGGCTTTGGGGTGCTCGTGCCGTTGGCGGGTGTGCTAGCACCGCTGCCGGCCGCTGTCTTTCCGCCACCGGGGGTTGCCGGACCCTCGGCGTTCTTCTTGTTGCGGAGATCGCTGTACTCATTTACGTCGTGGACGAACTTCATGCGCGTCCTGACCCGGCGACTGCTGTCATCTTGGACCTCCTCGCCGCGCTCAATGCGCTTTTGTATCTCTCGGATGTGTGCGCGTTCTTTGAGCTGCGCCTTCCGGACGGATTCTGTGTTACGCCTGCGGTTCTCGGCGTTGATGATTGCCAGCTTTTCCTGCTGTGACATCTTCTTCTGCTCGTCATTCTTCGGCGGGCCGAGTGAAGTCTTGAAGGCTAACCGCGGAACCTCAAGATGGTCAAGCCTATCCTGAAGCTTGTTCATCAGCTCCTCATCGCCGCGGGCTCGCGCGCGTTCGAGTTGCGAGGTCAGTGTTTCCCGCTCGACGCCGCTAAATTTAGTGTAGAGCGCGGCCTGTCGTTTCGTCTTTTCAGACAGTTCCTCGTCCGTCCATTTGCGCCTGACGAGCCTGTTGATGTCGTCGATTTTGTTGACTAAGGCCATCTTGTCGGGCACGGTAACGCCTTCTGCAATGCATACTTTCTTGTAACGCTCCCATTCTGACTGAAGACAGGTTAGAATGCAGGCCGGCAGGTCAGACTATCCCCCAGGATACTTGCCTCGGCGAATCCACGGTCCGAACAACTAATAAAGGGCCACTCCCGCTGGGCCTTGCCATGTGCAGCTTTCACGTACATGTCGACAACCATTTGATTACCTGTCTGATCCGTGATTGCATACGGACGGCCTTGGTTGAATCCTATCCCACTGTTAGTTCTGAGCCAGCCCAAGAAAATGCCAGGAGGGGGGCACCTGCCCTTGATGACAGCCATGCGGTAGACGTCCTGACCTTTCTCCGGGTCCGGGCCGATGTTGATGCGCACAAAGCAGCCCGTGATGTTTTCCTCAAATTCGGGGTAAAAGCAGACCTCGGCGAAACGACTGCGGCCCAAACGAATGCGCTCAACGTCTCTCAACTCGGCGGGCAGGCTTTCCCGCACATCGGGCGATCGTGACCTCGGCTTCGACTTGCTTGGGCCCATCCACTCAACATCGCTGGAGCCCTCATCTCCGTCATGACTGCGCCGATACGAGGGCGACTGCTTCATGCGATCGTTCTCCCGCTCTCGTTGCTCTTTACGACTGCTGCGTTCCTCCCGCGCGCGGCGCAGAGTGTCCATCTTCTCGCTGGTCTCACCCATCTTCGTCCGCACCCGTGAAGTCTTGCGCTGGCCATCCTCAAGCTCGGCAGCGCTTGCCTTGCGCTTCTTGATGTCTTTCTCCTGGTTGACTTTCAACTGGCGCAGCATGCGGTTCTGGCGGATACGCTCGTTCTCCTCTCGACGTTCGGCCAAGATCTGTTCCCTCTCGATTTCGCGCATGCTCATGATATTCTCCTTCTCGTCGTAGTCCTTGAAGAGACCATCGATGGGGTACTGGTTGATCTCATCGTCGCCGCCGCGTGGCTTGGTTTGCGGGGAATCCGAGTCGGAATCGGATTCGTCCATGGGAGCGGATTGCTGCGAAGCAGGAGACGAAGGCACGGACGATCTGGGTAGAGCCATGATTGTTAGCTCGAAGTTGCGGTGAATGTGATCTTTGAATAGCCCAAAGACTCGAGCAAATTCGTAGATAAAAAAGCTGTGGCGTATTGGTAGAAAGAGGAAGCGAAATGGTGAAAGAGTTAGGCAATGGCGGCGAGGAATGGTTCAGTGAGCCTTGAGTCTTGCGCGAATACCACTATTGAGGCGGGTTTGCTATTGAGCAAAAGAACAATAGGAACAATAGGTGGCAGCGCAAGTGAATAGATGGGCGGCGCCGCAAGGAAACTGGCAGGTGCCGGCGCAAGTTGGGCATCTCTCACGCGTAGACCACAAGGCAGGAACGGAAACTGAGAGAGCAAACTCACGCTTCACCCTCATCTTCAGACCCATCGTCATCCCTCGCGCGCTTCTTCACCGCCTTCGGAGCAGCCTTTTTCGCCGCGACGCCCTTAGACTGTGTCTCCTTTTTCTTCGCTGCGGGGGGCGGTGAAGGCGAGCGCGATCCGTCCCTGCTCATATCCATTTCCTCATCCTCGTCCGACGACACATCGCCACCGGCGAGCGCGAGCAGTTCATCGTCAATGTCAGACATAATAATAACAGGATCTCCGTCACAACGTTTAGGTAGTGGTATTTAGCGATGCGTGAAGCGACTCTTTAGACGTCGAAGCAAAGGAGGGGAACTCGACGGCGGCGAAAGGTGAGGCGGGCGATCGATCGACGAGGAAGAGCACACAGCACAGTCACGGGACGAATTCGCTCCGAATAGTATCGATATCGTAGCAATAGAAGCGTATTCGGATGGGTGCAGTGATAAAAGAAGCAGCACTGCTCGAGGCGCGAAAGGGGTGAAGGTTGAGCAGGCTGCGCGGCGACTGTCGGGAGATGCAGCAGCTGCAGCAACAAAGTTGTCGTCTCTTTCAACGCCTGTCTTTCAGCACGCACTTGCTCAATGGAGGAGGCGGTCTCGGGCACGCATCGAATGGCGCGCTACGATTGGCCAAAACGCTGGTGGGCTGCAGGTGGGGCAGGGGTTGCCTTGCAGCGCTGGCAAGCCGGCCGCTTTGTTCCAGAAACCCGACGACTGAACCCTGACTTTAACAAAGCCGAACCTTACCTCCAAAGCTCCGACCTGGAAGCCGGGCCGTCCCAAACGTCACGGCAATCCCCGGGCTCCTCCCCCAAGACACCCTTCCCTCCAGAAAACCACCACCGAAATGGCCGCACCTCATGCCCTCCTGCTCCGCTCAGCGCCCGCACCAGCAACCCTCCGCTGCGCCTTCAACACCCGCCGGCTCCTCTCGTCAACGTCCCACACCAGCGCATCAACCACAACCAGCGCCCCCTCCTCCAACACCACCCCCCCGCCAAAGCCAACAAAGCCCCTGACTCCCGCCCAACGGGCCTTCCTCTCCTCCGCCCTGCGCGTAAACCAAGCCGGCGAGCTGGCCGCAACCCTAATCTACACCTCTCAAACACCGCCGATCGTCGCTCGCGAGCCACACCTCCGGCCGCTGATGGCACACATGTACGAACAAGAAGCGGCGCATCTTTCGACGTTCAATTCCTTGCTGGCGAAGCACCGCGTGCGTCCTACGGTCCTGTATCCGGTTTGGTCAGTCCTCGCGACGGGATTGGGATGGGGGACAGCGGTTATGAGTCGCGAGGCGGCAATGGCGTGTACAGAGGCGGTAGAAACAGAGATAGGAGGGCATTATAACGGGCAGATACGGACGTTGTTGGAGATGGTGGGGGAGTGGGAGCGGGATGGGTATGAGGTGGGGGAGGAATTCCGGGAGCTGATTTCGACGCTGAGGAGGATACGGGATGAGGAGCTGGAGCATCTCGATCACGCGGTGCAGCACGACGCGCAAAAGGCAGAACCGCATTGGCTGTTGACGGGCGTAATTCGGGCGGGATGTCGGGGAGCGATCTGGGTGAGTGAGCGGGTATGACATGACACGAGATGTGTCGCTGTAACAACGGTGTATCCAATGCCTTGTATTACTATGTAAACTTGTAGAGTATAGAAGACACGCGGGAGAATCGAAGGACAAAGGATGGTAAAGAACAGGGTAAAATATCCGGCCATGTGTTGTAGCCCATGGATCCCAAGCTAAAGAAAATTTTGAGTACAAAGCCAACGACGCTGGTGGCGCTGAGATGCTGAATGTGGCAGGGAATTGACACCACCCAAGGAAACAACCCAGCAACGCCATGCAATAATGCTGCTTTTAGCGGGATCAAATGCTATGCAATCTGCCACCCGTCCGGAATTAGTGTAACATAGCTAGTCGCATGCCCATCGAACAGCGCTCAGTTGCTGAAGAATAGTCAGTATATGTGACAGTCAGGAAGCGAGAAACGCGTTCAGACTTACTAGATTTGTAGCGGCGCCACCTGGTCGACCTGGAAGAGCCAGTTTCCGTTGGTTTCTTCCACATGCAACCAGTCGTAGGGGAATTGAACGAGTGTGCCTTGCGTCAGGTTGAGCAGCTCTTCGGCTTCAAGACGCGACAGCAGGTCGTCGGTAGGGTTGAAGCCACGGCGGCTGCCTCTCGTAATGGTGCGTCGGCGTCGCTTCTGCGAACCCACCGATTTGAAAGTGCCGCCAGTCTCTAGTGCACTACCATTCAACATGCCGTTGGCAGATGTGCCACTGGCCGAGTTGGGCGGCTTGTCTGGCGTCGAAAACGTGGGACGCCGTTCCCTGCGGACGCCAGGCTCAACCTCAAGGTGGCTCGTGACGGCACTGGACGGTCTGCCATCCTCGACGATAGGTGCCGAAGTTGGGCTCAGCGTACCCGAGGACAGACCGGCTTTCTCGGGATCAGCGGGGGACCCAGCCTTTACATCTTCGTCCTTCAGGGGCTCCACCATCGAGCTCTTTTCGTCAAACGTCGAGTCCTTTGATGGCTCGACAACCTTGGGACCCTCGCCGTTGCCTGGGTGGAATATGCCATTCAGTTTCTCACTGGCACTCTTCGCAATCGCTGCGGGCCCCGGCGCACCAATACCAACACCCGCAGCAGACTGTTGTGGTGGTACCGACGCAGCATCGGCCTTTTCCCCCTCTTCGCTCGTTCGGGGCCCGTCCATGCTCTCTTTGAACCGTTTGTTATAAATGTCAAACTCCCTATACTCGGTCCAGTTTGTTACTTCGGAGTCGGGCATGACGCGGAACACCCGGCGATAGAGCTTGGTATTGTTCTCCGCGACACGGGACCAGACATCATCATAGAAGGCCCCGTTTAGAGGATCTTGCATGCAGTCCTTGTGGATATTGGCAAGCTTTATATCCGCAGACAGAACGCTGGCAATGCCAGAAGTCACCTTGGAGTCGATGGTGATGGGCGGCCCACCGATGTCCGTGTCGTCCATTATAGGCAGCGCGGGCAGTTGGTTTGCTCTAGGCAAGCCAAGTTGCTCAGTCGTCCGCCTATCGAATGCTGGCATGGGAGGCATTGGGTCGTTTGTAGAACCTCCGTCAGGGCCGACGGCGTGCGAGAACCGACGGGTATCATGTGCGGGATCAGGATTGCGAAGTGTCCCCCTCCCCTCAGGAGAGACATCTGAAACCAACACCTCACGGTTGCCAATGATCACCGAGTCTCTGCCCCTGTCTGTGCCCTCTCGCTGGGCCGCCTTCCATTGATCAGGGCCAAAGCCTTCCACTTCCTTCTTGTGTGCCTCACTCGCTATCCCGCGAGGGTCAGCCTCCATGTCTACTGACTTCCCTCTTGATCGGCCACGAGATCGAGGAGTGTTATTTTCTAGTAGATCAACGTCATGGTTGAAGCTCGGCGACCGCTGAACACGCGGGGGCGTCGTTGGAGGGTCGGTCTTCGACTCCCGTCTCTTGGAGCTTTCCGCCACTGGGATCGTATCAGACGATTCGTTATAGATACGGTCCATATCATCAGAAAAGTCTGCGTCGCGGTCCTCGCGGTCCTCGCGGTCCATATCTGCTTGTCGTTCCTCCTCGAGAATCGCGTCAACGTCTAGTCCCAGGTGCTCCCTCATGAGCCGGAGCCGCAGCGTGTGTGCGAACCGTCCCACCTGATAGGGGCGGCCGCCCATGGTCGACGAGATCATGTCCGTGTCGCGGACAATGGCGGCGCATTCGGAGTCCCGATTACCAAGCATGGAACGTTCATTGATATTCGCGGAACCGATAAGAGCGACACGATCATCTACGATGATGCATTTGGCATGGATATACAGCTGCTCGGTCGTAATATTGCCGTTGCCCAACTTACCCCACTGTCGGAGGCTGAAGAACTGGATGTAATCTTCCGGGTCGATACCCACAGCGCGGAGTCTTCCAAAGATGGAATGCTCGCCGCGACAGATACTTCGGAACTGGCATTGGAGGATCAAGCGGACGCTCGTACCGTCCTGGACGTTGACCTCATTCTGGAAGCCCGGCATCAGCGGGATAAGGATGACCGCTCGCCAGTCTTCGTCGTTTTCGTGCGCTCGGATGATTCGAGCTACCAAGGCGTCGCCAATACGGTTGATCATCTTGCTGTTCAGCGTCTCTGTGCTGGTGATGAAGAACTGGTTTTCCATGTAAACGAAATGGTCCGAGTCTTCTATCATTTTGACATAAGCCGATTGAATGCTGTGTTCGGTGTCTTCCACGCCCAGTGACCAGGTCGATGCCGACCGGAGGATCTGTACTTCACAAGTACCATCCAGGCCTACAGACTCGAGTTCCTCCTTCTTGGAATCTGGAGGGGGCAGTAGGAAGGGGGTGGGACGTGTCGGCTTCCGCCCGCGACGGACATAGTTCCATCTTTGAACAAAGTGCCGGGTGAGATCTCGTGCGGGCTGTCCAACCACCTGCATCGAGATGTCATGCCACGGCATCCGTGGGATCTTCCCCCTATCATACATCTCCTCGTAGGGCTCGTTAAGCCTGAAGAAATCTTGAACACGTGGATTGGAGTAGTCTTTTCCGGGGAAGAGCTGACAATGTTCCGCATCCTTGGGGTTGTCACGGGGCTCGAATCCGGTCGGCTTGTCGTCTGCAACAGGGTGTTGTGGGCAGTCCCATCGGCCAAAGCAGAGATCGATGCCACCCACAAACGCGATGTCATGGTCGACAATGACAATCTTTTCGTGATGGGCGAAAAAGAACTGGTTCTTTTTGAACTGGTTGGGAGACCGCTGAACGAAGATGTTCGGATGCAAGTTGAGCAAGGAGAATTTGGTGTACTCCGAGTCGATGGGAACAGCAGCCTCGACGTTCCGGTACACAATAACGAAAATCTTGACTCCTTGCTCTGCCTTTCTCTGGAGCAGGCGGTCAAGTCGCCATTTTTGGCTGATGCATGCGGGCCGCCTCATGTAAAGCTCTGGACTCAGCCACCAATCATGGATATAGATGACATCCTTAGCCATGCTGATAGCCCGTGACACGTTCCACATGTAGTCTCGGCCATCAACAAGCCATTGCGCGTGGACCCCTGTTCGTACTGGAGCAAAGCTTTCGAACCGGTTCTTCAAGTGCCATGACGTGTTCCTCAGCATCTCTACAACAGACTCCTCGAACTGTTGTATTAGGTGTTGGTTCGGGGAGAACAACCTCACCACACGCTCCGATGTCACAATCTTGAGCGTGTGGTGCTTGGTCAGTGAACGAGTAGCCGTCAGGTCGAAGTTTTCAATGTCGTCCTCGGCGTCATGAGCCTTCGACGCAATCTGCTTGCCTTTATTCTTCTTAGAAATAATCCCAAACTTGGAATCGACAAGATACACGTCGTAAATGTCCATGTTTTCGGGGGATTCGACACAGACAATGTAGCTCTGGCGAACCAAAAACCACTTCCGACTGTGCCTAGCAATCACTTTGCCTGGTGTCAACACCCTCCGAAAGTCGAGTCCTTTGGAGGATTGGATGTGTAGATAACACTCCTTCCCGTGGTAGCTGCCCTCGGCAGCGAGCCGCACGCCAAGCGCAGACAGCTCGAGGAAACGGCAGAGGCGATTGCTGTCCGCTCGAAACATGAGCCAGCGAATCATCTCCTGCAAATACTTCTCGAGCATTCTCTGTTGGCGCTCTATATACTTCCTCCTCGCTTCGGCCGCGTTCTGTGTAAGGTCTGCGGTCGAACCCAAGGCTGAGCTTTTCCGTCGCCCGCCCAAGACAGGCATACGCGATTTCCGTTTTCTCATATGAGGCCGCTCGTCTGCATCGGTACCTTCAGCAACTGTCGCCTCTCCGGCTGTCCCTTCGGCAGCGGTTTCATCACCAGCCCTGCCTTCGGCAAGGTCCTCTTCGTCGTTGTCGTCTAACCCTCTGACACCACGCAAGTAGGGAAAGGCAGACAAGGGGAAACGCGGTTGTTTCGGCTTAGCGCCGAGGTCGAGGCGCGTTGACGGGAACCTCTCGTTGGTGAGTGTCAGCTTGTATTTCCAGTGAAGATTCAAGATGTCTCGGATAGTGCGCTTGATAGTCCATTTCATCTGACTGGGGCCACTGCCGTATTCCAACTCGATTGTAAACAGCCAATGCCTCTCACTGTCTTTGTCTTGCATGGCAATACTCTCCTTAATCCGCAGTCTCAGTTGCTCCAGCAAGACTGGGATCCTCTTGTTTCCGTGTTCGTCCCGTTGTATCATGCTGGCGAGTATCAAAACGGCTGGCGCAACTGCTCGGAGCTCTGCCATAAGCTCCGCGGACTTGTAGTAGTCAAAATTGTCGTCCTTCTTCTGCCGCAGCAGCTTCAGCGTGTTCTTGACTTGTCGCCATTTCTGAGCTCCGAAAGTTGTCGCCCTGTCGCCACTGAAAAAGGGCCTCCTAGGAGTCATGGCATCGCCATCAGAAGCCCCACCACCTAACGCAGATAAACGTCGGAAATGATGGCTCATTCCGCGGCCTGATGGACTTTCCGCTTCCTCCGGGCCACCGGACCGGTGAGAGGTGGTGATCCAGGGGGCGGGTCTTCTAGGAGCTGGTTGCTGTTCTCTTGTCAAGCGATCACGGCCCTCGCCTTCTGAGACGCCGCCATGATCGCCGTGTTCCGAACCGTCCGGAGGGTTTGCCCGTCTCAAGAAGTTGAGTCGACCATGCCCGCCAGGGATTTCCGAGGCCATGCTGGGCAGTCGCGGAGTGTTGGGGGTGGAGTATGAGTCCATTCTTGGCCGCCTCACCCGCCTTTTCTTCTTTTGCTTGCCCTTGGCAGCTCCCGCAGCGGCTGCTTCATCAGCGGTCTCCTCCGCATCCGCATCCGCATCACTTCCCTCGTCGGTGGCGCGAGCGGCGCGGGTGTTATGTCGTGTCACTATAGGAGAGCTCGTCGTCGACCCAAGCTCAGGAGGCAGGCTCGGGCCCTTCATACCTTGCGTCATGCCAGGGCCGGCAAGCTCTTTCAGCTTCGCCATAAATGATGACCCACGAAACTTGCCAAAATGCTCCCTTGTATCCCACGATCCCTGTCTCGAGTGTGATAGTTCGGGGCCAGCATCGTCACGGGCAAACTGCACGCTTCTTCTTGGCACAGTCGGCGAGCCGGCTTCGGGAGTGTCGACGGGGGGAAACGGGGGCGGGTGAGCAGGGAGGTCGGTGTTCAGGTTCGAGAGAGTCGACGACCAGGTGGGCAGGGCGGGTTCGGAAATGGGCGATATTCGGTCGTGGGGCAGCCCGCCGTTCATGTAGTCGACAGATTCGTGCTCCGGAACTGTCTGGTTCCGTAGAGAACCTGGTTTTGTTGCGAAATCAAAGAGATCGGAGCCAATGGGTGAGGCTCCTCCGAGGGTTCGCGCCTGTGGAATCGTCGGCAACTCGGTGAGCTTGCTCGAGGAAAGAGTTGCTTCTTGACGCGGTGTGACCCCGGGGTCTCTTCTGGGACTTTCCGACATGGCGGGAGAGTTGCGGCCCTTGCCGAAGCCTCAACGGATATTAAAGTCCTCTGTAGCGAAACATGCCGCGCCGGCCTGTCAGTGTTCAAGACAAGCCACCGGTGATGCTAAGGTCGAATGTACCAATCGGGGCTGCGCGAAATAAGGTACAGGCAAACCGCCTACGTAAAGGGGTGTGCTGTCGTCGGGCGCGAGGGTGGGATCGAAACGTCGAACGTCGTGGCGCCAGTAAGAGGCCGCTGCGTCGCCAACAGGCGGGACCGTTTGGGATTGGAATGAGAGTGGGCAATTCCCGGACGAGCAATATTACCAACCGGGTTTGACGATTGATCAACGACCGTGTGCGTCTTGAGCCCAATTGCCGCGTTACAGTACTTTGGTCGTATCGTGGATTAATAAGGTTCCTGGAGAACGGCACAAGTCCCGAGGCGTGGGAAGGACGCAATCGATGCGAAACAAGGTTGGAGATGCGAGCTGGATCCCAGCACTGATATTGCGAGCATGGGTTGAAGACAGGGGTGGAACGTCACTGCGGGTGGCCCCCACACGAATCGATACTCGCAGCTGAGACAGAATTACACAGCCAGGAGCACTGAAATTACGGCACAGTGCAGTTTGTGATACGGAAGGACTTTCTCATCCAGCGTACGCCTCCTGCAACAAAGGCACTTGATGGCTTCTTATGCGAGTACGAGTCGATGTTGAGATGAAATCAAATAGATATCTGCATATGTATGCCGCACGCTTAAGCATAGCTCGTTACGAGCAGCGGGATGGGGTGCACGGCATAAAGCGGTGCGGTGGAAAGAGGACTGATGCTTGCCCCTCCAAATCTTTGGCGGGGTCCAAAATTCGCGTCACGTAACGGGCTGCAACTCGACGCGTCGACTCAATATTCCGACCTCTGGCCTCGACGACGACAACGCCATTGATGTCGCAAATGCCGCCACAATGCCCAGGTACAAAGACATAGCTGACTTAGAATACACGGGCTCTCGCTAATTTGAACAAGGGAAATTATTACAATCCAGGCCGGCCAGTGCGGCAACAGCAGTTAGTTTTCTTCATTACTCGTCCCCCTCTCAGCGGCGTATTTTCTGGCTGGGATCTCTCCAGCTCTCATCTAGTCGCAACCGAGATTAATGGGCCTGATATAACTAACTCGTTTGGAAAGTTGGCAGTCAGTTTTGGCAGCAGCTTTGCCAGGAGCACGGGATTAGTCAAGACGGAAACCTTGAGGACTTTGCGACAGAAGGCGGTGACCGCAAGGATGTTTTCTACTACCAGAGTGACGATACGCGCTACATTCCTAGGGCTATCCTCATCGATCTCGAGCCTCGGGTAACCCAATTGCCCACTTGCATGCGCGCAACCACAATACATATCTAACTTTGGGCTAGGTGATCAACGGAATACAGACAGGGCCGTACAAGAATATTTACAACCCCGAGAACTTCTACGTCGGGAAGAATGGCGTGGGAGCAGGAAATAATTGGGGCGATGGTTACCAGACGGGAGAACTGGTGCACGAGGAGATCATGGAGATGATTGACCGGGAAGCAGACGGCAGTGATTCCCTAGAAGTGCGGTCCCCAACTTTCATTTCTTTGTTCATCTGCTGACGACGGGTAGGGGTTCATGATGCTGCACTCCATTGCTGGAGGCACAGGGTCCGGCCTCGGGTCATTTCTCCTCGAAAAACTCAACGACCGGTTTCCCAAGAAGATCATTCAGACCTACTCTGTCTTTCCTGACACCACTAATTCGGGAGATGTCGTTGTCCATCCATACAACAGCATGCTAGCTATGAGAAGACTGACACAAAACGCGGACTCCGTGGTCGTTCTCGACAACGGAGCGCTCTCGCACATTGCCGCCGACAGGCTCCATATGCAGGAGCCCTCGTTCCATCAAACGAACCAGCTCGTGTCGACGGTCATGTCTGCAAGTACCACCACCCTCCGATACCCCGGCTATATGCACAACGACCTTGTCAGCATCCTCGCTTCGTTGATCCCCACACCCAGATGCCACTTCCTGATGACATCCTACACCCCCTTTACCGGCGACCAAGTTGAGCAGGCCAAGACTGTTCGGAAGACAACAGTACTAGACGTCATGAGGCGGCTCCTCCAGCCCAAGAACCGCATGGTGTCTACAGTCCCCGGCAAGAAGAGCTGCTACATCTCCATTCTCAACGTTATCCAGGGAGAGGTTGATCCTACAGACGTCCACAAGAGCTTGCTTCGTATCCGGGAACGCCGCCTCGCAACATTCATTCCCTGGGGGCCGGCGAGCATCCAAGTTGCCCTGACAAAGAGGAGTCCCTACATCCCAATGGCCCACCGCGTCAGCGGACTGATGCTTGCAAACCACACCAGCATTGCCACTGTAAGAGGACCCCTTCCCACCCCTGAAAGCCACCTTGCTAACTCTCAATCCACAGCTCTTCAAGAGGATATTCAGACAATACGACGGCATGCGCAAGCGAAATGCCTTCTTAGAGGGTTACAAGAAGACGGCGCCGTTCGCGGATAACTTTAGCGAATTTGACGAGGCAAAGGAAGTTGTCACGGACCTCATTGCTGAATACGAGGCGGCCGAGAACGCGGACTACTTGAACCCTGATCTTGGCGACAAGAACGAGTCTGCTGAGCCAGATAAGAGAGACAGATAAGAGGATGGGCTGAAGTAGTGTTGAAATATTGGCTTATTGGTCGTTGGTTTGGGAAACAATGGCAGTGGGGTCAATCAACCCCAACGACATGATTCTGGCGTTATGGGGTAGTCGGGAACAGCAGCGACGTGATGACTTGCCTCATTGTACTTATCTGGTATTTGAGGGATAAAATTCAATGATTAACGCTTGACCATACACATGTACTTCGAGAGGGCTAAAGATAGGGCTCTGTGGCAAAGTCTTGACAAAACATCTGGTCAAAAACCAGGATGCTCGTTCCAGCTTACACCGTGCAGACTGGGATGCAAGATCACATATTGTTACAACCCGTGTATTATGTGAACGGAATTCTAGGCCGTATGTACATAGTCCACACAACTCTAAGCCACTCTCGTCGTGACGAGCAACCCCCGGCTCGCCCATTTTAGCAGACCCAATAGCATTCTCATTCTACCACCACTCCACCCCCGTCCCCTGATCATCTACTTGCGGTACCACATCCGGGTGATCTTGGTATTCCGCATCTTGCGCTGGAGCTGGAAGATACCGTACATGAGCGCCTCGCTGGTAGGCGGGCATCCCGGCACATAGACATCGACGGGCACGATACGGTCGCAGCCGCGCACGACGCTATAGCTGTAATGATAGTAACCGCCGCCGTTGGCGCACGATCCCATGCTGATGACCCAGCGGGGCTCGGGCATCTGATCGTACACCTGTCGCAGAGCGGGCGCCATCTTGTTGGTCAGAGTTCCGGCGACAATCATCACGTCCGACTGACGGGGGGACGCGCGGAAAATGATTCCCAGGCGATCCTGATCGTATCGTGGGGTGGAGAGGTGCATCATCTCGACGGCACAGCAGGCCAGACCGAAGGTCATGGGCCAGAGGGAAGACTGGCGGGCCCAGTTGGTCATGATGTCGAGGGTCGTCCTGGGGGAATGGTGTTAGTGGCTGCCATGTCGGGAACACGGGGCTTTTAGAGTCGATCGAAACCCAGGGGAGAGGGATTCAATCAAGTCGGATCGAGGGGATAGCGACATACAGCGCGTATTGCACCACGCCCTTGGTGCCCTCCTGGCTGGCGAGCGGAACCTCCTTCCGCTCACGCTTGGCGACTCCATATCCACCGTGCGGTGTGACCGCGCTCGCTGCGTCCTTTCGGGAGGATGAGTGGATGGCGGCGGCGGCGCGGAAGGGGGCGAGCTGGAGTGTCGGCCTCGTGGCTGCTGGATTGATCGAATTGTTAGCTATCGCGGTCCAAACCAGGGACGTCCTCCGGTCGCACGCACCCCGGAGCGCCAGCGAGGCTCCTGTCCTCGCAGAGGAGAGCATTTTGTGTGGAGCTCTGCTGAAAGAGTCGAAAGGAGTGGAGAGATCCCAATTGGGAGGAGTCTGGTGAGAGGCAAGGTCGAGCTCGAATTGGTGCCTCCCGCCCGAAATCAATGTCGACGTTCGTTTGATATGCGAACCGAGCGCTTTTCGCCTCTCGCCAGCCAGAGAGCACTAAGCACAAAGGCTGGCCACTTGATTGGCTCAATTGGCATCTGCTGGCCCCACTCAACGGTGGTGGGGGGTTTTTCCGGATCCATGACATTTGACCACACTCAGATCTCCAACGTCATAAACCAACCCTATCTATGATCTCAGCACAGTGCTGCGATCGGGTTGTTTGATGCGATTATTCATATTCACACTACGGCTTCAAGTTGATCTCTTGGTAACTGAACCGTACGCACATACGAAGTAGAGAGAGGGTTTGAGGAAGACATTCCGTAGTTAAATAGAAACAATGCAGACAAACTCGCAGAGAGCAAAGCCTTGGCAAAGCTCGATGCTGATATATACAACCAATACTCCTTGATATGCGCGCCCGTTCAAGACTCAAATTAAATACATCACAACTTCAAGCTACCACTCGTGTGAGCCGATGTTTTCTCTGCAATCTTCTTTCCGTCTAGACCCATAACCTCGCCCTTGCGGTTGATGACTTTGACTCCGCCCTTCTTCAGGTCGTTCATTGTCTCACGTTCTGACTGGGCCTTTTTGCTGAGCGACTTGGTGGCATCAAGGCCGCCCGCCTTGCGGATACGCTCCTTATCTCTCCGGCGTCTCCTGAGCTTGTCCTCGCGGGTCATCTCTTGGCGAGCCACCGGCAGACCACTCTTAGCCACCACCTCGCCGTGCTCAGCCGTATCCTTGCCTGGAGCGTACACCTCCTGGGGCGCCATCCTGCTCTCTCCGCCCGCAACGCCTTGGGCTGTTGTCGGTTGGGCGTCTTCCATAGCCACTGTCGCAACATCCGCGACAACGGTAAGTGTTGGTGCTGCCGGTTTGGGCTTGTAATGCCAGCTGCTAAGGGCGTCAAGCTTGCCGCTGATATCTTTCCACATCTGCTTGATTTCCTCTTCGTCGCGAGTAAGTTTCTCATCGGCTTGGCTAACATACGCATCCGGATCCAACTTCTTGATGTGTTCCTCCTCGTAGAGCTCCGCCAAGCTCTGCTTTCCTTTGGTGTCTTCGACATCCACAAGTCCGCGGCGCGCCCCGTTTGGGTTCCCAAGGGTATCAGGACGCCGCCTGAGAATCTCATCGAACTCCTGGGCAAGAATGCGACGCTTGATCATAGTCTCTATAGACTCGGAAACTTCCTCGGTGATGATGGGCACGGGCTTGCCAACGTGCTCGAAGTCGAGATCTTCTTCAAGCAGCGAGTTGAGGGGCCGGTCCACTGCCGTCGCCTCACCAGAGAGAGTCCATGCTCGCTTTGCTACAAGCTCAGACTCGAGTTTCCGAATTTCAGCAGCCAATTTGGTCTGTCTCCGTTCATGCGCCGAACGACGGGACTTGGGGTTGCCAGCCGAAGCGTCAGAGAAAGCGTCTTCGTCGTCAGACCGATCAGATTCATCCTCGAAGAGATCACGGCGAACATCGTTCTCAGCTCTCTCGAGATCAGCGGCATCCGGCTGTGGGGGCCTCTCGGTCAGACGCTTTTTGGGAAAGTAGTCGTTCTTCTTCTTCTTTGTCGCGGGCGGGGCGAAGAAATCCTTGTAGTAGACGTCATTTGCTGTGAGGTCCATCTCTCCCAAATCTCCCAGATCGTCCTCAAGTCCGCCGTCGTCGTCGTCACCCTCAGGTTCGAGAAAGTTCTTCTCGGGGAGCGACCCAGCTAGCTTATCCTCTTGCATTTCAACGTCAGATTCCACATCTTCGTCGTCATCGTCGGCTATCCCATGTGAAGCTCCCTTCCCTAACGCAGAGAAAGGATCTCCATGCCAGTCTACCGAGTCGTCATCGCTGTGATTATCTGTGTTGGGGTCTGCCCGGGCGTCTTGTGCCTCGAACAACTGAGTCTGCTTGTTGAATTGTTTCAGGGAAAAGAAACCGTCGTTCAGACCGGTGGGATCTTCTTCAAGCTCCGCTGCGGACTCTTCTTCTTCCTCTTCTTCGCTCCCTTCAACGTCTTCTCCCTCTTCACCGTCCACCTCCAGCTCGGACTCCTCCTCGTTCAAACCTTCCAACTCCTCGTCCTCGCTGACATCTGAGCCATCCGAGCCCTCGTCAAGCTCTTCGCTGTCTGCGTCACTTCCAGATTGCGAGGACGCACTAGCATCCTCCTCTTTAGAATCAACTTCAAAACCGTCCTCGCCAAATTCGACAACCTTGGCATCTCCGCCATCCGGCCCATCGTCTTGTTCAACCTTGTTGTCGGCCTGGAGCTCCTCTAGCAGCTGGATGGACTCCTCGAGTGTGCTAGTGATTATTTTCTTGGCTTGTTGCCATACCTGGCCCGTCTCAAAGCCGTCGATATGGAGTTTCCTCAACTTCAGCACAGCATTCCTGTCGTGCGCCTCTCGCTTTCGCTTCTTGCCAGCCTCCCGTAGCCGAGCCTGCTGCTGGTCAACGACCTGGCCGGCCAAGCCATCAAGTGTGTCCTTGGCGAGCTGGAGCGAGCCGGCTGAGAGGAGGGGTGGCGGTCGGATGAAGACATGGCGGTTTGAAGGGTAAGTCGAGTCGAGGAAGACGGCGACGGCAGAGCCGTCTTGCGCCCCCGCACCAGCCGTTGCCTGCGACATGCTGGGAGCGTGCGTGAGCGTGTGGGATGTCGATGTGAGGGAAGATGTTGTGCTGCCGGTCCCTTCCATGCTTGGCGGCCTATCGATTTGTCGACACAGCTGCACTACCCAAGGTTGGTATTCTGGTCGTAATGGTCCCAGTTACACCCAAGCGACGCAAATCTTTCTGCCAATGCTTGCACGAAAAATAAAAATTCGTACGTTGGAGACCGCCAAGCACTGAGCTCAATCGACCAATCACACAGAGTTTACGAGATGGGCCATCGTTTAGCGGGGCACCTTAGCGGGGTCACGCAAGCATGCTTGTCTCCTTGGCCCTCGAACTTTGGCGCCATCCAAGAAGCTTGGTTCATCAACACCAACACCAACAGAATTTCGAGACATGCATTTCCAAGTCTCCTCGTCTTCAACACGCCGGAAACGCCGCGGCAATTCCAACCCCAACGGCCAAGGCCCCCCCAACCTGCAAGACCGGCAATGCAGTACGTAAACTATTTACCCCCAAATGCATCCCCGCACCCCACGCAAGCTCCTCGCCGTCCAAACGTTCTCTTAGGTGGGGGTCCGAGGGGTCCGAGACTTCACAACGCACGCGACACTGCCGTTTTTCCGGGGCGTTAGCCGCCTCTAAGGACGGCACGGACGCAACCATGTAATGATACCTTTGCCGGGTTCAAAGAAGCTTCATCCGCCAGCGACAATACATCCGCTATCCAAGAGTTCTCAAGGGCCCCGCGGGGAACACGGTGTTCGCTCCCGAACGCAAGGCCGGCTCCACAGCCCAAACCAGGAGGTGTAAACTAGCTCGAATATTCACTCCTTCATTTTCATGTTCGAAATGCTGAATATGTCGGGGAGATCTCCCTGAATCTGAAGGATAGTCCGGCGGGCTAACGAAGAGTCAGACCGGCGCCGTTATCCCCCTATCTTCAACCTCGGAGCTCTGGAAATTCTGCCCGGAACTTGACGGGTCGGATACACGATGCTGTGGAGCAACAGTACTGATGAGGCTCGCTATCCGAAGTGTGAAAGAACTACTGTCCATCCAACCCATGTCTACCCCTCAAACATGCAATGAGACCTAGGTATCCCCTCTACCCTCTACTAACAGAGAATAGTTCCTGTGCGGAGACAAGAATCAAGCGCTTGTGGCGCCAGCGGGCCTGTCTTCGAAAGGGACCCCTGTGACGTGTGGTTTATAGTCGACCCGGCATCAGAGCGCGGTGTCGGATATACTGTACACACCTGCTCCCCCGCCACATTACAGCTCCCTGGTGCGAATTATCAGGCCACTCGGGCACCGAAGCGGCACCGGAGCCGGTGTCTGTCTCTCCTGCGAGAGAACACCCAAGATTCGCTCTCTGCAGCCCGTTGCTAGGCAGGTCAAAGTGTGTCGTGCATGCAACGAGGCCGCGCCAAGCACCCCCGGATTGATCGCACGCAACGAGGCAACATCACCATTTTGGGGTACCACAGGTACCTCCCCCCGAAGTCGCCGAAGGTTCCAGACCAGGTGATAATTGATATGATTGGAAGGGTCCAGGTTCATGACCTTAAAATTTATTCAGTGCTTCAACATCACCGATACCGCCACTTTTCGCATGCCTCTCCTCTGCCGCTTTTCATATCATTCACCCTCTAAATTCGCTCAACCAAGCAGCACCGGTCTCGCCTATTCGCCGTCGCTGCACCCAGGAACTGTGGATGGCGGCAATTGTACCGTGATTGGTCTCAGTCAATCCGGATGTGAGACACTGGTTGGACCCCAACGTCTTCATAGATAACAGAAGCTCGCTCAGACCGCTAAAGACAACAGCTCAGAGGTAGCATCGCTCGCCAGCCTAGAGCGGCGCCTAAGGTGTCTATTGATCGAGTCTGGTTAGGTATATGAACAAAGCTTTTTTCTTCGGGCAGGCGAACAGGACGGTTGTAATGCTAGGGAAGAGGACGCAGGTTTGCGCCGATGTCCACAATGGCGATCCTACAGAGCCACAGGGCCGAGCCTGGTGGCGAGTAGCGCATTTTTGCAATCACTCAGTCAGCCTGCAGCTCGTCTGTAAAATCTTGCCGACGGTTGGTGGTGTGATGGACGGGAGGATATTGCGGCTCGACCGGGCGCTCTGCCGAAGACTCCAAGACAGCCATTTCGTGACATTCGCCTGATATATCGACATTTTGGTAATGCCAACGCACTGCGACAGAAACAAAGTAGCAACGTGAGTACAGTGAGCCACTCTCGAGGCTCGGCCAGCCCCATGTGCTAGGGGAGCGGTTACAACCTGGAAGCCGAGTGCGACGCACTTGCTGATAAGCTTCGGGAGTGGGGGGCGGTACGTAGAGCCGGAAAAGGCCTAGAACCTGGTCGGCCGGATCTGTATCGACGACCGGGATGGCCAACCTCCCCGCCCCTCCACCCTCGTCACCCGTAGGCCTCCCGGTTCCACATGCGTCGTTTTGAGTGCTCGCTTGAGCCAGCGCAAGGGGAGACGCAGCCAGTGCTGCAAGTGCAGCGGGATTGAAAGGCGCAGTCAGGGCCGCCAAACGCCCCACAGCGCGCCAGGGACTTCCATGGCCGCC
>Ga0247770_1000289_pt1 | contig 48847 bp, 29 predicted proteins | sample UWRJL136409B6_FD_179943 | JGI IMG/M metagenome (GOLD analysis project Ga0247770, IMG submission 179943) | Plant litter microbial communities from Arlington Agricultural Research Station in Wisconsin, United States - UWRJ-L136-409B-6 | ecosystem: Environmental > Terrestrial > Plant litter >...
AAATAATATGCCGTGGTCGACAGCGGCGCAGCATTTGACGTCCTTCTTCCAGGTGAGGAATATCCATCTTACCAAGACGAAAGGCAATCAAAACACGCCAAACCATTCCGTATTGCTACAATCTAAGCAAAAAGCTCCCGGGTATCTAGACCGCCAATCGTGTCCTTTTTCTCGCCGTTCAAGAGCCCAAGAGACGCTCTCTTGCCCAGAGTTTCCCTCTTCTGCTCCGCCCGCACATTGTGTCGCCCAGCCTTCGACTTGCGCAGGTCCGAACGGACCTGGTTTGGTGAGATAAATCGCTTGTTCTCGTAGATAATGGGCCCGCCGAACGAACCCTCCTGGATGACGATTGGCGTGAGCACAAATCGGGGACCAATCTCAACCAGACTGACGTCCGTGTCCTTGTCAAGCTTCGACTTCTTTGCCTTGCTCGTCGCCTCCCCCTCTTCCTTGATCTCGCCCTTTGACTTCTCAACTTCGCGGACCTCGTAGTTGCGCACCCAGATCTTGCCATCTGCCACGGTGAAGCCCATGACATGGTCGACAAAGGGCTTTACCTTCCTCGCGCCTTGCGGGACACCGAAAATGTGGAGGAAAAGTTCCTTGATGACCTTCAGATGCGGCTCCTGCTCGAAGGCAGCATCGAACGACAGAATTGGCCTGGTCCCCTTGAGGCAGTTTCCTGTGAAATGGAGCTCCTCCATCGTGTGCACTGTCGCCTATCGTCAGCATCAAAATCGAGTGTATCTTGTCCGTTCCCTCGACTTACTGTTCTGAGCGTGCATCTTGACGGTGGGGCCGTTGGGCGCCTTGCTAAACCACATATAGAGATCTTTGCCTTTCCTCGCCTCGAAAAACATGACGTTGTTGCAGTTGTAGAGCTCGGCCAATTCGTTGAGTTGGTACATCTTGGATTTCGAGTCGAACTTGACGTCTTTCCGCCCATGCGGCAGCATCGCGGCGAGATCATTGAGAAGATGTCGGTGTCTGCGCAAAAACGTTGTCAGCACATAAATATGTCTATTCCTTGGGCGTGCGTGTCGCCATACCTGTAAGTCACACCTCTGGAGGAGAGGATGAGAACCCTCTGCTTGTTTCTTTTCGGGCCGGTTGCGCCGTCAGCGCCATCTTTCTCGGCCTCGGGCCCCTTGCCCATGGACTTCGATAATGTCTTGTAGACGGATGCCATTCTATCGGTTGTCTTAGACGGATTGGCGGTGATACTGGTCAGGTAGAGTCTCCAGAGTCGAATGCTGTCGGTTCACTTTTTGGCGAGGCCGTTGGCCAAGAAAAAAAGTTCGCTGCTATCCAGCCCCACCTCCGATAAGGCTTATCTTAGCGCAGCCCAGAACCTACCCACACGTCGTCAAGAATGTCCCTCGGTCCCGCACCTCCGCATCCCGCACGGGTGGAGCTGCCTGCGTCCCTGATTTAGAAGTGGAACTGTAAGATGCCGAGCATCTGGGCCATCCTACCCCGGCAGAGCGCCAGTGGGCTAAGTCAAAGACAATACACCCAAGATACATACAGCCTACCGCATCTTTTGAACAGTTGGTACATGATCAACAGGCTTCGACTGATCTCCATTCAATGTTTGAACCTACAGCGGGTATAGTTGCTCTCACCCTCTTGCTCGTAAACAGGGGTAAGATTTATTAGGCAAAATCAGGTGGTCTGTACAGGCATATGAAGTCTCCGGCCGAAAGTAGGGTCAGAGAAATCACTGCGAAGAGAGCCTTGTTCCTGTTAAGGGTGTACTTTTTTTCTACAAGTCGTGCTGCAATCTCCAGATGCTTTGCTGCTGGTACAAGTTATGGCCGAGTTTTCCCTATGCTTCGCAAAGCGACTGGAAGGCACGCCTTTTTTTACGGAGGCTTCGTATGGACGTAGGAGAGAACATTTATCGCTGTGCTCGACACGCCTGTCTTTGTCATGTATGTTTTGGCGACGAGAAACAACATCGACACTTATATTACTAGGGGTATGCAAAGGCATGGGGCGATAGTAAATTCCGACTTGCGTCGTTAGCCCTGTATTTATAGCACGTGAAACTCCCGTCAAGCGGCACAATGCTCCCGTCACATACACAGGTTACAGACATTGCCTGAATTCCGTCAACGTCTCATTTCCTAACCCTCCGCGACTTGGCCACACTGACGACAGGAATCGATTTCCACCGAGAACCAATGGGATACATTAACCCTACGTTCATTCAGCTAACCTTCCTCGTAATCCATGTATGAGCAGAAACCACTCAGAAATCCCAGCGACAAGCACAGCGAGAAAAGGACCACGGACAAAGGAGATGCAAGGGTCTCGATCCCCTCCCCAAAAACAAAGTTCACCAAGAAGCAACATGGTTAAGGCGAGCCAGATCCCGTTTCCCCTCCCAATGTCCCCGATGCTCGTAAAGACCTTGATTCATACCAGATAAATGACGTGACGCCGTATATCCACCCGAGCCTTGACTTATGCACAGCAGCCCTTCTCCGTCTTCTCCTTGGTGCCCGTTTCCGAATCGCTGAGGGTGAAGCCCTTCAGGTTGGGCTCCTGCCCGGCGCCTTCGAGGGCCTTGCTGGACACGATTCGGTAGATTTCTAGAAGAAAAGGGTCAGGACCCGTAATGCAGGAAGCTGGGACAAGGGGAGCAAACCGGTGAGGATGTTCTGGAAAGCAAGCTCGACGTTGCTGGCATCGAGAGCCGAGGTCTCAATAAAAGAAAGGTGATTGTCGCCTGCGACTTGTCAGCTGCTGTGCTCTTTCGTATAGGCGGCGATGGCCTTGGGCCCCGGCTTTGAACATACTTGCGAACTGCTTGGCCTCCTCGGTGGGCACAGCTCTGAGGTGCCGCAAATCGCTCTTGTTACCAACCAGCATGATGACAATATTGTTGTCGGCGTGGTCTCGCAGCTCCTTCAGCCATCGCGTCACGTTCTCGTACGTCTGATGCTTGCTAATGTCGTAGACAAGCAGCGCGCCGACAGCGCCGCGGTAGTAGGCAGAGGTAATGGCGCGATACCGTTCCTGACCCGCAGTGTCCCAAATCTGTGCCTTGATCGTCTTGGTGTCAACCTGGATCGATCTCGTGGCAAACTCGACACCGATGGTGGACTTGGAGTCGAGGTTGAACTCGTTGCGAGTGAATCGGCTGAGCAGGTTGGACTTTCCGACACCGGAGTCGCCGATAAGCACCACTGGTGGGAAGCCATGTTAGCAAATGATGCGAACGCCTTGCCTGGGTAGCCGATGGCCTGAAAGTGTCGGGTGCCAAGTACCTTTGAAGAGGAACTGCCCGAGGTTTGTTCGTCAGCGCAGTCCGCGGGGTCATGGATCACAAAGGCGCAGCGGGGGTGGTATTCTTACGTCGTATTCGTCGTTAGCCATGGCTGCTGTGGAGGATCACCAGAGGGGTCGTGGGGTTTTCTCGGCGTGGAGGGGAAATGGCGATTCGCTGTCGGTGATGTACGAAGGACAGCGATGCGATGTCCAGGAGAGACTGGGCGGTGCGGCTCTCAGGAGCGGGTCCGTGATTTTAGTGCCAAGGCAGTAGCTATTAGGGGGCTCGGGGGGGCCACTCTGATGTGGACAAGGCAGCGATTAAGTAAGGCACTGGTCCGATTATACTTAGTCACAAGATAGGAGCTCGATAAATTGCGGAAAGGCAGCTTTGACAACGCGATTCCCTGGCGCCAGGTTTCACAATCCAGAGCTACACATACCGCACACGCACTTCGTTGTTCTGACGGCATGCGCAGCAAGCACTCTTGTGCGCCTCATTGTCGAGACAGTGTCACACACAGTAGAGACTCAAAGTCATCGGGAATTTGGCGAGCCGGGGTTAGTGGACGCACGGACCATCATTTCACAGGGGCTCATCACGTGCGTGGCTCTTGGCCCCAGGCTAATGTCAAGACCCCACAGCTTTTCCACTCAAATCCATTTCGCTGCTCCCTGCACCTGCCAAACAAAAACACTGAATTCCTCAATTTGGGTAAATTCCGCGAAACCCAATCTCGCCCAACCTGAGGGTTGTGATGGTAAAGTCCGCCAGCCTTCCTCGCCCAGACCGCGGCTCTTTCGATGCATATTTTGTCTCCGGTCTTGAGTCCTTCTGAAAATCACCTCTTCGCCAGGCGTGGTTTGCAACCCAACCTACCTACCTACCTAGGTACCTGTGGCATGTCCACTCCTACCGTATACAACACAACGGTGTACTAAAGCGCATATGGTGATTCTTCCCTACTTCGAGGACTTCTCCCTCTACTGGGAAGGCGGGCCGTTCGGACGGGCGCTTGAGACCAAACTCAATTTTATCCTCCAGTAGCCAACGATAATTGGGGCATCCACCAAGCCACAGCCTAGATGGTAAGTAATCCAGTATAGCCAGACTTATGCCACCTTCAGCATCCCGGGAGTACCAAGCAGATTAACCTGGTATTTACCAAACTCAGCGGAAAATCAATAACACTTGAAATCAAACCTCGGGAGAGCCCACGCGTTTTGAGTAAAGCAGTGGTCAATCCTCTGTCTTGGGTCATCGAGGCGTTCAGATATTTGACGCAATTCAAACGTCGGTCTAATCCGGTGTAAGATTTCAGTTATCTGGTTTGAACCCAGCAAGATGTTCAAGGGCCTCGCACGGAAACCCTCGTCCGAGGATCCGCCCCAAGCGGCTCCCGAGAGCGATGACGACATTTCTGTCACATCGACGGTTGACGCCGCGGCGGATCCAGACCAGGAATTTGAGGTAGAAGATATCTTGTACGAAACAGAAAACGATCATGGCGATGTTTACTTCCTCGTGAAGTGGACGGGCTTCCGCCTGCACGAGTGTACCTGGGAACCTCTGGAACATATAGGCAGTGACCTGAGAGAGATGTGGAAGGAGCAGAAGCAAAAGATTGCAAAGGGCGAGTTGGTGGCTTTTGAGCTAAGCCAATTTCACGCTGCCCAGGAAGAGGCGAAGATTGCAAAGGCCGAACGCCATCGCCGTCGAAATGCGAAGCGGAAGAAAAAAGGCCTCCCTCTTACACGTCCGCTCCCCGAATCAGAGGAGGAGTCAAGCGACGAGGCTTCCGAGGACCAGTATGTGGCCGAAGCCGCTCCCGGCTCAACAGCCAGGCGTAGCCCACAAAAGCAGAAATCTGCCAAACTCTCCAAACTCCATACGTCCTCCGCCAAGCCCAGCGGCGTGCTGTCCCCGACCGGTAATTCCAAGACTCAAGGCGAGACACGCCGTACAAGTCTGACAAAGCCTACAACGCCGACGGACGCTACCTTACCAAACCGCCCTTCGACATTGGCCTCGTCATCGCGAGTTCCCATTGAACGCCCTTCAGCAACGGGGTATCAGGGAACAGCACGGAAGTTGCCAGACAAGCCGTCGTTGGGACTCGGCCGAAATGGCCCTTCGCCCATTGTGAACCGCTTAGCCGGCAATAGCTTGAGGAGCAAGATGACTGCCAAGAAGAGTTCTAAGGCACCGGCGGGAAATATCTTCACGAGCGGGAAAACGAAGAAACCTCGTCCCTCCCTCAAAGACATTCAAGTGGATCCTGCTAGAGCGAAGAGCTCTAAGCAGCACACTAAATGGTCCACATTGCGGAAACTCGAAAAGGCGTCTCGCGACAAAGAGGACCTACCGCCCGATCCCGACGCCCTAGTTCTGTTCGATCCCTCCACGGCAGGAAAAAGGACTTCGAGTCTGGGATCCAATAAGGAGGCACCCCATATGTCACCGAACTTCATCATATCCCCACAAGTTGCAAGCCCTACAGAAATGCAGCCCATGCCAGGGCCAAAGCCGGTGCCCGAGCCAAGACCAGGGGCTTTGAAATCTATGGACAGCGTCGGTGGGCCACCCAACAAGAGACGAAAATCCGTGCGGTTCGATGTGCCGGATGACGACGAACAAATGCTGTTTGTCCAAGACCCAGAACCTATGGATGTGGACATGCCAGTTTTTACCGAAAGAAACTCGGTAGCTCGGCCAACAGCTCCACCAGGACGAGCGCGTCTCCATAGCCCACCGCCTCTTCAAACCCCCCTTCCTGTCCAAAGCCCACCACCTCGTCTAGGCGCTACACAGAGCTCGGAGAAACAGGTGGTGTTAGGGAATATAAAACTCCTCGGAGTCTATTTCAATGGGCTACCTGCGGAACCTGAGCCGACATGGGTCCAGTACTTCAAGGCGGAGAAGGTTTTGCATTTCAGGCTTAGCTGCCTTGCGCACACAGCGCAAAGTCAACTGGCACGTCTTATTCATGAGCCTCTAGTGACAGGTACCATCACCTCAGGGGCCAGCGGGGATGGCGTGGAGCAAGTCGCGGAGTTTTTAAAATCTAGTCTCCTCGGGTTGTTCTACCCTCACTCGCAGTTCAACATCCTTGTTTTCCCGACAAAATGCGAGGAGTGGAAGATGGACATTCTCGGGCAAGGGCCAGAAAGTCAACCATCGGCTCTAGGGTATTTTATATTCTCTTCCCAAGTGGACTGCTTGAGTGCGCTCCCGCCTGCTTCTCTGCCGGCACCAGCTGTCATCAATCGCCGGGAAGAGAGCGGGGCAAACTTGCCGTCGAGTATCGATACACAGGCGACGCCGCCCAGGGACATTGCTTTTAAGCGGCTCTTCAACTTTGACTACAAGCGGCTACTTCCCACCCGCCGAACGCCAAACATACATAACTTCTTCCTCGTATTCCCCGAAACCAAGGCACAGGCTATGATTGCACTATCCCGGTGGCTACGCGCGTGCAATAGCGATTGCCAGATCTTCATTAGTTGTCAGCCTGGCGCCTGGGATGCTTTCCGAACTGCCGTTGATCGCGAGCCAGGAGTGGTGATCGTTCACGATACTCTGACGCCGACTTTCCGTCACTTCCCGAATCTCTCACGGTACCTTATCCACAAGCTCGACGAGTACTGGTGCTTCACCGAGCCAAACCAACCCCAGCCGTTTCCTTCCACGACTTTAGTTGACGATCCATCACCGCTTAGTGGGATCCAATTGACCCGGCATTTCTCCCTGCGTACCGCTATCCTCCTGACGCCCAGCTTCCTGGTATCGCAGCCGCTGCAAGCCAAAGAATTTCTCCTCTGGTTTAAAACAAAAGACAAACGGGGCTTCAACTATCGACTCGTGACGGCATGGAATATTCACGAATACCTGATAGATTTAGCCACAGAGAAAAACGACGCAAGGCGTGATTTGTATGGCTCAGATTCGCATCATCACAGCACTATCGAAGTCACGGCGGAGCTGCGTGGGTTGAGCTCCAGCGATGTCGATGAGACATATCGAGCGGCGACCCTGGCCGCCGAGCTCAATCTTGAGCGGCTAGAGAAGGCTGGTCTCTATGATTCAGAAGAGGACAACTCCAGATTGGTCTATGCGGACCGATGCATTGACCCCAACGACGAGCAAAGTCTTCTCAACTGGTTCGGTTGGTGGGCGACCATGCGGACGGAAGAGTTTCGCAAATTCTATGTGGTCGGCTCCGGTGACACAATGAAGGCCAAGCCCAGGAGAGGCGAGCGTGTGATTCGAATTCCAAGGTACTCGCGTGCTACGATAAATGATCCCGATACCGTGCTGGAAGCTTTTCAGCAATCAATAAAAGAAAGCCTCGAGCAAACGGTCGCAAAGACCCGCACAGGCCCGGATGCACAGATGCCTAGGAACGGCAATAGTAGCGGCATCAATGGGGTGGATCAGAGCATTCATATACCTTTCCGCAGCGACCTCGTGCGATCAGAAGAGCCTCAGCATATTTCCAACGCTATCCGGGAAGTCGACACCGAAGCAGGTAAGAACGCGCTGTGGAAACTTTATACCTACGCGGTAGCCTATGACAACTGGGAGATGGCGGACCATTTCCGCGACGTCCACCTCCGGTTCAAAAGGTACAAGGATTGGTTGGACTTTGCCTGGGAATTCAATAAGGTTCAATCGAACGGCAAAGTATACCCTTTCAACACCTATCTAGGCTTTTTCTACACGATCAACACGCCAAACTGGGATCCAAACAGGGTTTCAAGGGACCTGAGACAGGTCCCACGACACCCCTGGATCGTCATTTATCGAGTCCAAAATCCGCATTTAAAGCCTATTACAGACTGCGAGGTCATCATTTGGGATGCACATGCGCGCCAACGGTATCCGGGCCCGGGCGAGCCTTTCGAGGGGGACCTCTTGTATATGCAGCGTCGTGTCATTGAACTTCTGCGCCACGAGGGGTCTTTGAAAAACAGGGGGAGTTCGATCAGGCACGTGTGGCTGGGTGGGTTCAGTGTTGATTCGGATATCGAATCCCCCTCCTCATTTGACACGACATTACAATATCTCCGGCGTTTGGTGAACAATCTGAGATCGGAGCTCCCTCTATCAGCTAAGGGACTGGCGGAGAAAGGATTCAGAAGAGTTCAGTCGGGAAGCGGGACATCGAATCACTCGAAGACGCAACCTAACGATAACACGGAGGACGTGGCAATGGACCTTGACAGTCCCAGCGAAGATGAGTCAGACCTGGACGAAGATACGCGCATTATTTTCCATCCGCCTCGAGGCACAAAGTTGAAGCCCACGCAGTGGTCGAGGTGCACAAACAAGCTCTATGAGGACGCGAGGCTCGCGAAAACACGCAGAAACGGAGGAGAAACGATGACTTATCAGTTCACGCCCACAACGGAATGGTACAACGACCAGCGGATCGAAGGACGTGGCTATGAGTTTATCAATGTCGATTCGTGGGAAAATGTTTTCCGCGATCTCCAAGTCAACAAGCCTCCGGGGGAGGCTCTTTTAGCTGGCAACAACGATCGCAAGGGCTCGGCAACTTTTGGCTAGGGGTCCAAGGTGCCACCTACGCTGCAGCCAAAACCAGTATTGGCCCCAGTACCACCCATGATGCCGCCAAAACCAGTACCGGCCGAAACTATTGCACCAACAGCTCCGCGTGCTCCCCCCACCGGCCCACGAAACCCGCCGGCCGGCCCGCAAGCCGCATTGTCTGGCCAACAAAATCCATCACCGGGCCTACGGAGCCCACTGCCTGATCCGAGGAATCCACCGTCTGGTCCACGAAATCCACCAACACACCCACGAAATTAGCAATTAAAGGGGGATAAAGATCGAAGATGACGAGGTTCATTTTTACCGGTGGATGTGGAGATGTCAAGTTGACGGGGGTCTCGTTCTTTTTGATTCGCATGATTTGATTTTCTTTTAAGAGCCGCAGGCAAACATGTGTCATACGATGCTCAGCCTCAATGCATGGACTACCGGAGTTGCATTTCGACTCATTAATTCGAGCTGGAGAGAAGATTAAGTCTCCAGAGTTGGGAGCTGGGACATGTTCCGGTCTTGTCAACGGCACAAGATGTGTGTTGACCTTGTCGTATACAGATCATTAGTTGTGGCGTTGGGCAAGGAATTTTGAGTCCAGCCTAGGCAAGGATGTGAGCGGAAAAGTCTTTCTTTGATTTGAAAAAAAGAGAACTAGGGGGGCTCCACGCCATGCTCGACATCGACATGCTATACATGTCGTGTGCCATTACGGCTGGGGCACGGTAGCTATTAACTTCACCGCCTTGGCTGGAGCCTTGTCTTCACTTTGGAGTTGTGGAGTTGGCGGCTTGTATGGTTTGAGGAGATGGGATTTCGATTATGGCACCACCATTTCTCGGACTTACAATATGTAGATAGTAAATAAACAAGAGCGTTTTATCTATCTATGCTTTATTCTGTGAGATGCTGAGGGGAAGTTGTAGGTCATAAGGATGAACGGAGAATGAAGTAACGTAAGCACCAAGCCAATGTGGGTGGTCACAACCACTATTCGATCGGATGAAGTGTAGGGTATAGTGTCACAGGATCCTATCCCCTCCATACCAGCGATCGGACCGATCGCTGGAACTCTATTGAATCACTGCGGGGCCCATTCCAGGCCACAACAACGGAGGAATGAACTACCCCACTATACGCAGTATTTAGAGTCACCGTTGGAAGCCCTCGGCTTCCAACGCCGAAGCAATGAACACACTCGTTTTTCCATCGACAGAGCTTTCGATCCACAGCGTGCAACATATAGGGTCGTGGGATGATGTATAAATAGGATGTTGAAAGATAGGTTTGAGTTCGTCATTTAACTTCAAAGAGCTAATGCCGAGTTACTCCGAACCACGTCACTGCGAAACTGAGTTCGCGGCCTTCAACCTTATCGGGTATATCTTTCTGTGCTATACATTGTAATCGATTATACCGCGTCTACTTCACTGCGGAGTTCACTAAGATAAAACGATTTGGGGGTCACCTCTTCTTCCTTCCCACGACGGTGTAGCGACGGGGAGATAAATGAAATTGGGTACAGCCCTGCAGTTTGTATCCCGAAAGAGTGGATTTTGTGTGACTTAACCGCAGTCACACGGCCGGGAGTATTGAGCATACCGTCCTTCATCAAGCTGGGATATATTACGAACTTAGCCACCACCAACTTAAAACTCTCAACGCTGCGGGTCACGAGTGCCCCCCGGCAAGAAGGGACCTTGCCGGCCGGTGGGGCTTTTCTTGCGTGACAAAGGGGGCCTTGATATCAACACCACAGAACAGCACTACGACTCCCCAAACGCAGGCGTAGGCCTCGGCCCCCCCGCCGTCCTCCTCACCTCCTCAGCACCACTCGCCTTCCACGCACTCAGTATCAACCCAACAATATGATCCATCCCCACGCCCTTCTTCACCTGCGCAAACACCGTCGGCCCCCCCTCCCTCATCTTCCTCGCATCCCTCTCCATAACCCCCAGATCCGCACCCACCGCCTCCGCCAAATCCGTCTTATTCACCACCAGCAAATCACTCTGCGTGATGCCCGGCCCGCCCTTCCTCGGAATCTTATCCCCGCCGCTGACATCAATCACATAGACAATAAAGTCCGCCAGCTCCCGGCTGTAGTTCGCCGCGAGGTTGTCCCCGCCGCTCTCGATGAGCAGGATGTCGGTGTCGAATTCGCGATGCAGATCCTCCAGCGCAGCCAGGTTGACGCTGATGTCCTCGCGCACGGCGGCATGCGGACAGCCTCCAGTCTCGATGGCGCGGATGCGCTGTGCGGGGAGGGCGTGGTGGCGGGTGAGGAACTCTGCGTCCTCGCGGGTGAAGATGTCGTTTGTGACGGCGGCGAGGGAGAACTTCTCGCGCAGGGCGTGGCAGAGGGCGAGCATGAGGGCGGTTTTGCCTGAGCCGACGGGTCTGGAGGGAGGTGGGAGGTGAGTATGGATGACTGACTTAAAGGTAGAGGGAGGGGACTAATTACCCGCCAATTCCTACGGTGAAGGCGCGATCTTCCCATACGCGGCCTTCGACGATGGGCATCTCGCGGCCGAGGTAGCTCCCCGGCCCGTCGAGGATCTCATGGCTGTGGCCGTGCTCGGCGGCCGAGAAGGTACTTTCGTGGGAATGGCTGTGGCCGTGGCCGCCGTCATGTGAGTGTGTGTGATCGCCCATTGTGACTGTGCGCAAGTTTGGATGAACGGGTGAGGATTTAGAGAAATCTAGCGTGGACTACGTAGGGATGGTAATTCTAAGTTTAAACCGGAAAGATAACAACTGAACGGCATTTGGCCGTATCCACTGCGCGGGCGCAGCATCCCAACAAGCATGAGGGGTACCATTGTTATGCAGGTGGATGGGGTGGATCTGGGGCGAGGATGAGACGGTGGGGAGAGCGAGGTATTTAGTTTCCCCTCCTTTATCGGAGACTCTGAGCCCCCAATTCTGAGATAACATCGCCTCAAGACAGCAAGCAAGGCATGGAAGGAAAACCGATCAGAACGAGTAATCTATATCCCAAGCATGTAATTTCGTTAACATTCCCGTAGCCGTCATTCGTCAGTCTCATCACCCAAGGTATTTTACCTGAACCCAATCTACGAAATATCCGCGTCCATGACATCCTCGCTTGACACGGGCTCCATAAGTACCCCATCAAGCGGCTTTGCCTGCCGGGGCCAGACCCTCTTGTACAAGCTAACGCCGATCGAATCTTGCGGGTTGATGCGCCCGTCAAAGGTCGCCTTGAAATACCCATGTGTACCCAGACACTCCTTCACGAAACCCGTCCGCCCCCGTCTCGTCCATAGCGGTAGCGCCTTGAACCACTCCACATCCTCCCTGTTGAAGAACATATACCGGATCGTGACAATCTTCTTGTGGATATGATAGGGGTGGCCCGTAAGGACGGCCCTCTTGGCGATGACACGCGACGTCGAAGCAGGGAGCGCAGTGCCCGTAGCAACAAGCGTCAGGGGCAATGTGATCTCTTCTCCATCCTCGTCCACCGCCCCAGGTTTTGTTCGCTGGTAGAATAGCGCCGGCACAGCACCCCATGTGACCGGGGCCACAAAGGTTGCCACGGCAGACTGCCCGGGATGAAGGTAACGGCAGTACTTGTGTACATCGTTGGGGGTGTTGCCGCCCTGTGAGAAAAGGGGGTTGATGACGAACCTCCGGGGGCCGCATTGCATGATCAGCTCCTCCTTGGCCTTGATCGAGTTCGGAGCATCCGAGCTGAGATTGATGAGGAAATTTACCGCCGTCCGCTTCTGTTCGTGCCTCAGAAGAGAGAACAGTGTGACAGGTTGTTCAGGGCTATACGACTTTTGTGCAGACACCGGCACGCCCTTGATGTAAATATGGACGCGGGTTCCCGGTGCGACACCACCAACGAGTGCTTCCCGAGCGGCGCTGGCGCGGGATCCCTGATAGTTCGCAACTCGCAACAGCTGCTCCCATTCCTCCGGCTGATGTGCACGATCCTCGTCCTCGAGCCAAGGGCTTGTCCTCAAGCTCTTCAAGCCTCTGTACTTCGCTAACCGCTCCCGGGCGAGCGCACCGGGGTGAAGTTCGATCTCGTCTGGGAACTCCAGGTCGTCCTCCTCATCTGTACGCTTACTCTTCCGGTACTCCGCAAGCTGCATTGCCTCGTCTTCCTCATCCGCCTCAACAAACATCTCCGATTTGGCGTACTCGGTGGGAGCGCCCTCCGTCTGCGCCGGACCGGCGAGGCCTTCCATTCCATCCTCTGGCCTCGCTTCATCCACCTCAACATCCTCCATCTCGAAATCATCGAGGTCAGAGCCATCATCCGACTCAGCATCCTCTAAGTACCAGGCGGACTGATATTTTGATGTCCCCTTGGGTAGCTTCCTCGGTTGATTTCTAGCCGCCTCATCTTCATCTGAGAAATAGTGATGCTCATCCAGCAATACACCCTTCTTTGATGTCGTAATGGTTGTGGCGGCGTCCATATTCTCATCACCGTCACCGTTATCGTCAATATGCAGCTTCTCTGAAGCAAGCTCGGCGAGGTCATCGCGATCCTCGGTCGGCAGGTCGAGGGTCTCCTCCACCACCTCATCCACGGCCATAAATTCCTCACCCTTCTTCCTCTTCGTTGGGAGTGGGGCTGATGTGATCTTCTCGATTTGGAATGTTCCCCAATCGCCAACTTGAATCAGGCGATCGGCCTTCAATCCCCTCCCTCTAACAACGCCAGTCAGCACCGTCGGCTCAGACTCGGAGCCGTTGAACTGGACATCCTCGACCAGCATCCAGCTTCGCTCGTCTCGCCACCGGATTCCCTTAGGAGTAGTGTTGCACAGAGAGCGCATCAGATTTGACATCTCTTGCCTGTTGTCTAGGTTGTGCACTACCTGCTCCGGGTGGAAATGGGTGATGTAAGACTTCAGTGATGAGAGCACCGAAAGCCTCTGCTTGGCGAGCTCGATTTTGCTGAGCCCCTGCACAACGGTAAACAGCGTCGACAGTCCTTGGCTTTCGATACTTCGCAGGATCAACTCGCCCAGCTTGTCGACCTCCTGGTCAGCGGACAGAATCAGGACGACAAAGTCAGCAACTCGCGTAGCGTCCAGGCATGTCGTGAGATCCCTCTTGAGAGGAATGTATTCCAGCTTCTGCCTGAACCTGTCGACTGAGACGCGGAACGGGTAGTCGTAGACCTCGGATTCGATATCAATGCTCCTATTCAGGCTGCGGATGGCCTCAGCAGTGTCGCAGTCGGCGCAGAGAGGGATGACTGCCACGTTCCGGGGGGCGCCATCTTTTCCGGCGAACACATATGTCTCGTTCAAGCGCTGCCTGTGCTTCTCCACCTGGCGCTGTTTGGCCTGGTTGCGTCGGTCAAGTTTCGACATGACTTGTTGGTGCGGCGTCTTGCGCAAGCCCTTCTCGCCGGGAATTCTACCTAGAAGAGAAAACCAATCAGCCTCAGCGCTCGAATATCGCCCAATTTAAGTGTTTCCCTCCAGGAAACTCGGAATCCTGCCAATATCAGTCGTTCGGCGTGAGCCATACCTTTTGCAGCATCCCTGAGCGAACCCTTGGTGGCCTTCCGCGACTTGAACGACTTGTTTGCGCTTTTGGTGGTTGCCCTGTGGGAGTGGCTAGTGGCCACGAGACCAGGCATTTTGCCGTCTCCCCCCGCTTTAAATCTGAAGGGAAGTGAAGCCACGTTGGAAGAGCCGATTGTAACACTGTCGACCTTTGAGCAGCGATTTTGCGTAGTATTTTGGTGTCGTCGACGAAATTTGGAGGGGCAACGATCGCGGGGCACCTTTTTTGTCACAAAACTCGCAAAATCCCAGAATTTGACGCCCCACTAACCCCACATTCAAGCCGTTATCTCCAATCAGTGTACGGAGGTAAGACATTCCGATACCCTAATGGCCAGGAGCGCATCCATAGCACGCACCTTTCTCTGAAGGGGTAAAAGCCCTTTTTGGACGGGCATAGCCTCTGTCAACATGCGCTTGAAGAGTACCAGTCATCAAAGTTATAGTCATTTAGTTCAATTACTCTTCTTGAGAAGCACAGTGTGGGGTGCTTGGAAGGTATCATTACGTTGAAAATGCGGCCTGCCATCTATGAGATGCGGCTGATATCCTTGGAAAGTAAACCTGTCATTCATACCTACTTTATGCAAACATAAAGCCTGTAAATGACCTCGGAATAAAGCTAGGTAGAAAGTCAACTTGTCTAAATCCCAGGGAGGCGGCATTTGTACGAAGAACCCATAAGTACCAAGCCGCACTGTACATACCTACTGTGGGGATTGCTATGGGACAAGGCTTGTCTTATCTTATCGACGCCGCAACCAATCCCCGACGAATTCCGAACTTTAAAGTGGGACCATTTCAAAAAAGTTGGATGCCGTCTCGAGTCCAGAGACTGATTGATTCTCAAGTTCACGCGCCACGACCTCGACAAAATGGAGACAATAGAGAAGGTCGACACTCCCTTGTTCGGGGTAGAGCAGCCCAATGGCGCTCTCGCACTCACAGGACCTAAGACGGAATTCAAATCAAAATCCGAGGTTGAGAAGGCCCGCCGCCTCAAAGAAGCGCAAAAGGCCTACGGACGAGGTCGCGGGGTCGACGTTAAGAGCGTTAGGGACAAGAAATTACGGCGAAATCTCACTACTCTCGAGTCAAAGTACAAGGCCGCCGCCCTCAAGGCCAAGGAGGCCGAGATCCTCCTCGAGAACTCGACCGGTTTCCTCGAGCCCGAGACCGAGCTCGAGCGCACCTACAGGGTCCGCCAGGCCGAGATCGAGGATGGCGTCGCCATTGAAACGATCCAGAAGAGGTTCGAGCTAAAGTTGGAAAACCTTGGCCCATATGTTTGTGATTACAGCCGGACGGGGCGGGATCTACTTCTGGCGGGGAGGAAAGGTCATATCGCGACTATGGACTGGCGAGAAGGCAAGCTCGGATGCGAATTGCAGCTGGGCGAGACGATACGGGACGCCAGGTGGCTTCACAACAACCAATACTTTGCCGTCGCACAAAAGAAGTATGTCTACATATACGACACCAACGGTGTAGAGCTGCATTGCTTACGGAAGCATGTCGAGGTTTCGCACATGGAGTTCCTGCCATATCACTTCCTCTTAGCAACACTGGTGAGTTTATTCGCGGAATATCCGGATGATAACGTTACTAAAAATTCTCCAGGGCATCAACGGTCAACTCAAATACCAAGATACATCCACGGGTCAGCTCGTAGCTGAGCTCCCCACCAAACTCGGCACTCCCGTCTCTCTAGCACAAAATCCCTTCAACGCTGTATTACACGTGGGGCACCAAAATGGTACAATCTCTCTCTGGTCTCCCAATACCGGCGAGCCACTCGTCAAGCTCCTAGCGCATAGGGGCCCCGTACGGTCTCTCGCGGTAGATCGCGAGGGTCGGTACATGGTATCGACAGGCCAGGACAACAAGATGGCTATTTGGGACATTCGCATGTTCAGGGAGGTCAACAACTACTTCACCAGGTCACCCGCCTCATCGGTGGCGATATCGGATACCGGCCTCACAGCGGTCGGCTGGGGTACGAGGACAACAATCTGGAAGGGTCTCTTCGACAAGGCGAAGCCGGTCCAAGAGAAGGTCCAAAGTCCCTATATGGTGTGGGGCGGCGAGGGCAAGGGCATCGAGCGGGTCCAATGGTGCCCGTTCGAGGATGTGCTCGGCCTCGGGCACACCGAGGGCTTTTCCTCTATCATCATCCCCGGCGCCGGCGAGGCCAACTTCGATGCCCTTGAAGTTAACCCGCTCGAGACGAAGAAGCAGAGACAAGAGGGAGAGGTCAAGGCTCTGCTGAACAAGTTGCAGCCCGAGATGATCACATTGGATCCCAACTTTGTCGGCAAGCTCGACTTGCGGTCAGATGAGCAGAAGCGGGCCGAGAAGGACTTGGACGGTCCTGCGGCCGATGTTGCAGATGAGATCAGGCATAGGGCCAGAGGAAAGAGCGGCGTTCTCAAGAAGTACTTGAGGAAGCAGAAGAAGAAGAACATTATCGACCAAAAGAGGCTTAAGGTAGAGGAGATGCTAAGGTCACAGCAGGAGAAGAGGGATGGCAAGCTCAAAGAGCAGATGGCAGAGTTAGGCCCTGCTCTGTCTCGTTTCGCAAAGAAGGCATAGACAGGATGGGAGAGCAGATGATACCCACGTCCCTAGGTCAATTGGTGTAATTGAAGCAGTCTCTTGATCGGGAACATTTGTATTTTTTCGCGCCCATATGCAATCCACGAATTCTGGCAAGGCATCATCAGCACCCCAGCTATTCACATGCTCACAAGAAGACCCACCTCTAAATGACGCCGTATCACGCCGGATTCCCAGCTCTATCTATGCAGGCGCTGCCCAGTTCCAATCATTCACATTTACACGCATTTTTGTCGTTTCTCTTCAGCTCACAGGAGCTTCAGATGGCCCGTGATCTTGTCTACCTCGCTCTTGGGCGCCGGCCCGATGCCTAGCACCGTCCTGCTGCTCGCGGCAATCTGCGTACGGCCCGCATCCTGGATAACCTCGGCGGTGACGCCTAGACTCCGCGCCTTGCCCATTAGCTCCAGCATCTCATCCTCGCTCTTGACCTGCACGGCAATCTTGGCCTGTCCGAGCCGCTCCCATTGGCGCAGCAACTTCGCCTCGGCGGACACAGGGTCTTTTGCTGCTGCCCGGGAAAGGGTCTTGTAGCATGCAAGGGTTGCGTGTCCGCATTGAGCTGCGATTTTACCTGCCACGGTGTTAGCGGTGAGAGACAGAATAGGGGAAAAGGGGACATACCCTTTGTCATGCCCAGGTCCGTCCGCACCACAAGAACCAGCTTGCACTCCTCGTTCGACTTGGGCGCCTTGGCGGGCGTATTGGCCGCTGCATTTGCCGTTGCGGTTGCGCGCAGCCCCTGGCGCCGGTCGGCCTCCTCGCCGTTGGTCCAGTTCGGCGCATGGTCGAGGATGGTGTCGTTCTCGTCGATATCGGACTCTTCACTCTCGACGGGGTCCTTCCACTTGGCCTCGCGCTCTTGCTTGAGCGCGGGCGAGATCACATAGCCACGGATGGCGTAGACGCCGAGCAGGAAGCCTGAGATCAAGGCCACCACGCTGGTGGACACCACCATTTGGGGCGTGATGCCTTCGGTCATGATGGAACAGAGGGGCGACGGAAACGACTGTCGGCGGCGTTGTTGGGAGTCTTGAGAGGGTGGTGAATTGGTGTTAGGGGGGGTGGTTGGCAACGCGATTGGAAATCAAGGTCCGGACAGAATTCATTAGCACGGTGAGACGGAAAGAATGACGCGCATGCCTCAGGTCCAAAAATTGATCCGGCCACAAACAATCCTTGTTTGCGATCTTCCAGGGGTTGCAGCCCACTGCTAGCCGCTGACAAGCCTTTCTCGGTAGGTTCCGACAGCCCTCCAAGCCCCAACGTTCTTGCCCCACAGTACTGAATACGTCCTTGCTGTAAGCCAAGCCCTCAATTTGGCGAGAGCGCTCCAGCGCCCCCCAGGTGGGACATGATCTCTTATGAGTGGTGTGACTTCTGTGATAGGTTCATCCCATGCTCTCCTCAATCATCTCCATCGCGAGAAAAGCTGATGTTATCCCTAAATACGCACTCCGAAGCCTCTCATGAAGCCAACGTCATAGCGTCACTGTACCCCTCAGAGAGGACATCATCTTTATCGTTTCAACTTGGGTTCACGACTCAAGCAACGTCCGTTGAGACAACCTAGGATACAACTCATACATTCCCACATTTCTAGGGAAACAGATAAAAAAAACATCAAGATATGGAGGACCGAAAAGCCATTATAGTCGGCATCAGCGGGTGCTCGTCAAGCGGCAAGACAACGCTCGCCAGACTGTTGCGTGATATCTTCCCAAACACCTTTATCCTGCATGAAGATGACTTCTACAAAGCTGAGGACCAGTTAGTATCCCCTTTTTTCTTTTTCCTTTCTTATGTTCTAACTCACTGACATAAACCCCCAGACTCCCAGTCAAACACGGCCTAGTCGACTGGGATTGTGCTGAAGCCATCTCCATCCCCGACATGGAGGTTGCACTCTCTCACATCCGCTCAACCGGCACATTCCCAGTCAGTACCCTCCAATCGCCCACCCTCTCGCACCGCAACGAGCACGGTTGCGCCGCCCTCAGCCCCAGCCCAGACGACACCCCCTCTGCTTTCCCTACTCTTAACCTCCCCTCTCCCCTTGACCCCCTCACCCCCCCAGACAGCTCACTCATCTACCCCCAGCCAACCGTCAACTCCAAAGAGGACCAAAACTCCGTCGGCGCCGTGCCCATCTCCGCCGCCCAGCTTGAAGCTGCTAAAGCCCGCGTCGCCGCGTGGCTCGCACCAAACCAACCGGGGCATCTCATCTTCCCGTCGCCCTCTTCCTCCCCGGAATCCGAAACCAAACCGCCGCTGCGCCTCTGTCTCCTAGACGGCTTCCTCCTCTACTCACCACCTGAATTCACACCCGTCATGTCCGCCCTTGACATCAAGCTCTTCCTTCTCGTCTCCCGCGCCAAGGCGACGCAGCGCCGCGAGACTCGCGATGGGTATGTCACGCTAGAGGGTTTCTGGACGGATCCGCCAGGATACGTGAACAAGATTGTGTGGCCGAACTATGCGGCTTCGCATGCGTGGATGTTCAAAAATGGGGATGCCGAGGCTGGTGAGCTGGATGAGGCAGCACTTGAGAGAGAGGGGATCAGGGCGCAGCTTGGGAAGGGGATGGATGTCGATTTTGGGGAGACGTTGGAGTGGGCGGTTGATACCATTATGAAGGAGTTGGAGCGGATTGTGCTAGGGGATCGGAAGTGAGTGAGGCCGGACAAACTGCTAGGGCACTGTGCGCTCAGTGAATTTTGATTTCGGGTATCCTAGACATTACTGTCCTGTTCTCCGTGCCGTCACCTAGACAATTTCAAGACAGAGACGCAAAAATAGAGGATACACCCTCGTCTTCCAATTCCAACACCCAAGATATATACAAGACCTAGAAGATCTGATTATATAAACAGAAAAATAATAAGTCGTTATGTGCATGCCCTTTCCAAATGCGACCCCAGAACCAACCCCTAGCCAAGTAAACAAAAGAAATAATATGGTTTTCCTTCCCCTGGCATTCCATAACATCCCTCCCTTAATTTTACCGTGTCAGAGATCATTAGCAGCCAGAGCTCGTTGGCTGTATGACTTCCACTCATGCTGTTCATGTCGGTATTTAACGCCAGCTGTCTCCGCGAGTGACAACGTCGCAAGTGGAAGGCACGGTGAATTGTCTGTTGGAGTCCGCCTCCCAGCGCGCAGTTCCGTCGACCTGAATGTTCACATACTTGTACTCGATCGAGGATCCGGCGGGGAGCAGAATGGCAATGCTCCAAAGGGGGTCGGAGCTGGTATATCCAGCAGAAGAGAGAGTGATGCCATTCTTCACGTTCCAGTTGCCCAGGGCGGGGTGGTTACCGACGATTTTGATCGTCTGTCCCCACTGGGTGCTGGCGCGCTCGTTGAAGGTGACGATCACATCGCTGCAGCCGGTAGGGGTCGGGGTAGCGCCTGTCGAGGTGGAGGTAGGGGGGACACCGGGGGTTTGCGAGGTGGGGAAGTTGGTGTTGGTGGCGGTGGTGTAGGTACCGGCGATGGCTACAGCGGCGCAGTTGTTGGGCAGAGTGTTTCCTCCACCGGCGTTCCACGATGCAGGGACCTTGCCGGCGCGGCGGGCGGTAGCGGTAAGGAATGCAGAGTAGGACCAGGTCAGGTCAGAAGCGGCGATGGGGGTGCCGGTGTTGCGGTCGAACTGCTCTGGCATGGCGCCGTTAGGGAGCTTGCGGGCATCAACTATGTTGAGAAAATCGTCGGCGTAGGCCTGCACGGCGTTGATGATGCTGGTATAGGTCGAAGAGGACGACGAGAAGGTGCCAGTCGTGACGGACGGGACGAGGTCCTTGAAGAAGGAAAGCGACAGGGGCGTGACGGTGATAGAACCCTGTTGCTTCCATACGATGATGGAGTCGTAGAGCTGCTCGGCGGCGGAGAGGGTGGTGAGGTACCAGGGGTTTCCGTTGTAGTAGACGTCCTCGGAATATCTGCCAATAGCGACGGCACGACCCTGAGCAATGCCCCTGTTGATGCTGTAGATGGACCGGAAAGAGTCGACGACGGATTTGTGGTTAGAAAGAGCCTTGTCGCTGCACGGCTGGAAGGTGTTTGCGTCGCAGCCAACGGTAGGGTCAAAGTTGTGGATGGATGCTAGGATGGAGTTGGCATCCCTCCCGTTGCGGTAGTTGCCTCCGTTGACTTTTGAATGGTAAGTGTGATGTTCGGTGCAAAGCAAACAGAATCAGGGATGCCGAACTTACTGTTAGAGACTGCAAAGCCCTGGTTCGAGTTCCAGAAGCTCTGGACAAAGCAGAGAACACGGGGGGCCGTAGCGGTACAGGCAGGGCAAGATGTCCCCAGGGACTGCGCGAGTGCGGCGCCCTCGACCAGAGCTAGTAGCTAATATCAGCTTCCACAACCATGGACTTGGAGTTCTCAGCGACTTACCGCGGTGTGAGCTGGTGGTCGTGAAGAAAGAGCTGCCCTGCACTTCCTCCCACAGGTCAAAACCAGTGTTATTCCAGTACTGGGCAGTATAGGTGAGGTCGTTCTTGATGACGGGCCACACAATGCTCTGCGCCGTGGAAGCATACCCGTTGTTGATAAGCCATCTTGCATAGGTCATGAGGGCGATAGCTCGCAGAGGCGGCCCATCCCTCTGAGGGCGACCCCATTCACCAGTGAACTGCGTCAGGTCGACCATGTATTTGGGCTCGCCCAGACCAGCACCATTGGACAGACCGCCAGAGGGATTGGACACGCCCTGAAGCTTGGCCTGCGCTACAACGAAGTTCTGAACCTGAGCTTGGAGGGTCTCGTTGTAGTCGTGGGTGAAAGCCTCAGCGATGCCCCTGAAGACCAAGGCCGAGTCACGGGTCCATGTGAACCAATCTTTTCCCTATCAGTTTCTCATCCGTACCTCTCGCCGGGACAACTTACAGTCAGGGTCCCTCTTAGAAGGACTGGCAACAACAGCACCAGAGGCGGCTCCTTGAGCAGCGCAACCGGTCGATCCGATGTTGCAGAGCAGCTTCTGCCAGGCGATGGGCGTTTCCGTCTGGATGAAAGAGTCGACAGACCGTTTGAGGATCTCGGCTTCCCTTCTGGCGCGAACCTCATCAGGTCGCCCGAAGACGGCCTGGATAGCGCAGGCTCCGAGGAGCAGGACAGACGAGAAGGCATGCATGGCGGGCTGGAAAAGACCGTAGGCGTAGGCGCTGGAGGTGAGGTTGAGTGGATGAGGATGAGGGTGAGGCTCAAACCCGTTAACCAAGAGCCCGGCCATGATGCTTTATACCTTACTCCTGGCCCGGCTTCCGAATGGCGCTTCCAACTTGACTTCAGCAGGGACCATTAAGCTGCCGTACGGACCGAGGCGACAGCTCGTGTACTCTCCGCCCTGGGTAGTATCGCGTGGGTGACGGGTTGGCACGGACTGAGGCTCACTCAAACTCTTCGGTCCTATTGTCCTTTCACCTCCCCATGGGGCTTCCGTGCGGCTTCTGCTGGGTCCTGCCGAGATCGAGAAGCACCGATGTCTAGCCGCCTTGCGGGCGCTTGTGGGGACAACAGGAGCTATCCGTGGTATCTAGGCGATCGCACGACGTCACAACCTCACCGTGGACCGCTCAATGATGCAGCGCATATCGGTAGGCGCTGTTATTGGCCGTCAACATCACAATAAGGCCGAGCTTCGCGTCCTGCCATTGGACGACTGGTTTCTGTTGGTGGTGTAAGGGAAGAAGGTTTGTACTTACTGCAGGAACAGTCATCTAATCGAGCCAGTCGAAGGTGCGGGGGCCTTCTCTCACTATGGTATTACCTACACGCGAGAAGTTTTGTTGCTGCTGTCGTGGTGCTGCATTCCGGCGGTATTCATTGTCCTGCTGCGATTCCTAGGACTATTGACTAGGAGTGGCTGTGTGTTAGTATCACTCCCTTAATTCCAGGGCCTACCTCCAAGTTTTCCGGCGTACGACGTTGAATCGGACCGTCCGGTGCTTGAAGATGCATCATCAACTAGTCCAAGGGGCCCCGCATTCTCCCCGCACGCCGGTAGATTCGAGTTCGTGGCTCCGGTTGTTTGTGGGGTGATATCCCACTACTCCAAGAGGAGAAGTTCGCGCCGATATAATGCGACTGCATCACATGTGTCCTATCCAGAATCCAGGGGCGCGTAATATAGGCCATGCTCTCCATACGAATACCCATTCATCGCAAAGGAGGCATATGCACACCGCAAGCTTGACAACATGTGAAAAGGCCCGACAGTGCTCCATTCTTGATACCACGGATTGGCGACCCAGGGCGAAGGCTGACCTTGACTCGACTGTGGGCAGGCCATCGCCAGCTCATTGAAGAACAACGTACCGAATCATGCCATTCTCATCGGTCCGTCTCCAACCTCGGGATATCCCAATGGAAGGCAAAGTGGAAAAATGGCGACGATGAACAGCAACATGCTCGGAACAAAACACAAGGCTGAGGCGTCATTCGGCTGTGGTGATCGTAAAGCCGGAGACTGGACGGAAGTGACTAAAGGAATTTAATCAAACAGACAGATATCACTGGAACGAATGTAGCGCAGGTCATGGTTTCCCCCAGCCTCATAGATCGACGATCTCGGCGAACGGCTTGGAATATGACATCCCCTAAAATCTGCTTCACCACCGCTCAAGCCTTTGACAGCGAACAGAGGCTCCCCAGAATTCGGTTACTCTTGAACCTGTCGGTTGGAAATTGACATCATGGTAAACTAGATGGCTCCTTTGTTACCGAACTGCTGCAGTAATCAACCCTACACACCGGAGTGGGAGAGGATCGCTGAGCACAGGTGCGTGAAGAGAAGAGGAAAGGAAGGAAACAGCAGACTTCGCAACTGCTTTTGTAGGCGGAATTTTTGGGCTAGTGTGGAGCTCTGCTGCAAACCCTGCGCCCTCGCTTATTTTATCGGCTGCCAAGACACTGTGCGATTCACTGTGTGACCGTCGTGTCAGCCTCAGGCTGCATCTTTTACCTGCTGAATCCTGGCTCTCATCAAACAGTAGGTTTGCCGTGTGACCTCCATCACCACGTATCGCTACACCGGCATCTACACCATGGACGCCGCATCGATTGAGGAGATCAACAAGCTCCGGAAGGCAATGGGCATGAAGCCCTTGCCTGTCCCGGGAGCACCACCGCCAAGAGAGGCGACCCCCGATCCCGACGCCGGAAGCACCATCGAGTCGCGCGAAGCGGAAGGCTATGATAACTTCAGGAAAGCCCAGGAGGCAGAGCAGGCCAAGCGGAAACGCGAGGAGCAGAAGAAGGCCGTGATGAAGGCCCGTGAGATGGCCCAGCGCAACGTCGTGCTGGAGGGCCAGGGGATTGCCGACATGGTTAGCGACGACCAACTCGACGCGAAGTCGTGGTTGAAGAGCCAGAAGAAGCGCCAAAAGCAGATCGAAGCGGCCAGGAAGTTGGAGGAGGAGAAAACCGCCGCCCAAAAGGCTGCAGAACATACGGCTGCGGACCTGGCCGGCGTGAAGGTTGCACATGATTTGGCCGAGTTCCTTGATGCCGACGACCAGGTCCTGACGCTTAAGGACACGGGTGTTCTAGAAGACGAAGACGGTGATGAGCTTGAAAACTTGGACCTTAGGGAGCAAGAAAGGCTCAACGAGAAGCTTGATCTGAAAAAGAAGAAGCCTCTTTACGACCCGAACGATGTCGACGAGACGGGCGAGCGCGGGATATTATCTCACTACGATGAGGGGATTGACGGAAAGAAGAAGAAGGTGTTCACTTTGGACACAGCCGGGACCTCCACAGACTTGGCCGATATTCTCAGTGCCCCGGTCCAAAAAAGAAGAAATCCGGTCGTGGATCTGGACGTCCTTGGTATGTCACTTGAGTCCCCCGCTGTTCTTAGTACAGGTCTAACTCCCCAATCAGAAGATACGCCCGCGCCAGTGTCGGATTACCTGGATGTCTCGGAAGTAAAGGTCAAGAAGCCCAAGAAGAAGAAGACAAAGTCAACCAGGCGCCGAGCTGATGACGATGATACTCTCTTTCCTGCAGGTGAGGCGGTCGCTGATGATGCCGATCAACAAATGGAGCTGGATTCCGCCTATGTGACTTACACGAAAAAGAGGAAAGTTATCGAGGAGGACTTTGCCGACGATGAGGACCTTCAAACCTCTCTGGCATTGCAACGAAAAGATGTATTAAAGAAACGGAAAAAGACCAGGCCAGAAGATATCGCGAGGCAACTTCGAGAAGAGGCAAGTCAGCCTCCCGAGTCTGAAGATGCCGAAGGTGGAGGTATTGTCATCGATGAGATTAGTGAATTTGTGGATGCCTTGCACGCAGAACGGGAGGAGGAGCGCAAGGCACCTAAGCCGAAGACGGAAAAGGTCCTTACAAAAATGGAAGAAGAGTCGGACGACGATGAAGAGATGAAAGACGCAGACACTGGACATGGTCGAGATATAACTCCTCTTGCCGACGTTCCTCTGACAGGTGTCGACGAAGAGAAGACAGTGGACCAGGGTATGGGCGCAACTCTGGCTCTTCTCAAGGACCGCCACCTCATCGACATTGAAGATCAAAGAGGAGCCGAGCAGAACGAGAAGTTCCGCCAAAAGCAAAAGTTCTTGGCTGAGCTCAACCGCCGCATGGCCCTCTTCGACGAGGAGGCTCGTCTCCAGCGCGAGCGCGACCGTGCTAGCGGGCGACATGAAAGGATGTCGATTCGCGAGCGTGAAGAGCTCGCACGCCAGCAGAATACGATGCGCGACCAGCACCAGTCGCGCATCATGAACCAGCTGTTCCAAGAGGGTTACAGGCCCAACGTCGAGCTGCGCTACATTGACGCCGATGGCCGCAGCCTCAACGCTAAGGAAGCGTTCAAAGAACTTTCCCACCAGTTCCACGGAAAGGGCAGTGGCAAGGGCAAGACGGACAAGCACCTCAAGAAGCTGGCCGAAGAAAAGCGACAGATGGCGCAGAGTATGCTCGACGCCAGTCAGAACGTCGGCATGAGCACCGCGGCCTCGCACCAGGGAAAGAAGCGCAAGGAGGCTGGCGTCCGTCTTGCCTGAATGTGTGTGTACAAAACTTTGCGATCGGATCAGCATTGGGATTGGGGAGTTAGGTGGCCAGGCCGTGTTCTACAAAAGGTGCATACCACCCTCTTTTTCTTCCTTTAATATATCGATTTTATCTGTACTGACACATGCACGAGCCTCCAGTGATTTCAGGTATGACCGCAGGTGAGATGCTCTTCGGGATGGCCTTTTGCACGATGAACTTGACTATGACGTGACATCATGCGTGACTGATGATATACGTATCTCAACTCTCTCGCGCCCAAAAGTCCTTAACTTGCCCTTGGGGTTGCTACAGAAAGGGTGATAATTTGCCAAGCAGAGAGACTTTGATAGACCCGAGCAACACATGGCCAACGACATGATGCTGAATCTCCATCGAGCTTAATCGATGCCAGAAATGTAAACAGTCAGACGTTCACTGTAAACGCGGGTTGGATGATTTGCAAGGCTGGCCTGGCATGGGCAGAGTTTGATTCTTTAATTCACGCGCTGCTCGACATTTCTTCCTTGCCACATATCCGACATCACAGCATCACCATCGCTTGCCAGTAAATTTCGTATTGACCGTAGAAAGATGACCCTGAATGCAGAAGTTTTCCGAACGATCTCTAACCTCCAAACGCCTCACGCAAACCACTCACGGTCCTGGCGAGTAGGTGCATTTGTTGGTCGACCCTTTCACTCTTGACTTAAGAGTACACTGTCGTGCCATGCTGTTTCATGCCATCCGCCTTGCAGGCAACAAAATAGAGAGACATTCCGCCTTCCGTCATTAAGATGGGGGAGCCTCACCACGGCCACCACGGCCACGACCGAATCCACCGCGGCTGGTAGGTCAAAGTCAGCAAATAGGCCACCACAGAATAAAACTTAGTGGGGTCCCAAAACTTACAACTGGGGAGCGAACTCGCCAGGGGCACCACCCTCCTTGCCACCCTCACCGGCATCACGGCGTCTGTAACCACCCTCGCGGTCGCCACGGTCACCACCACGGCCACGGCCGCCGAAGCCTCCACCTCTCCGCTCACCACGGCCCTCCTCACCCATCATGCCACGGGGAGGGGCGTGCGACCGCTGCTGCTTGATGTGGGTAGCAGGGACGATCTCGGCGGGAAGGTGAAGCCACTCGCGGAGGTAGTCGAGACCCTCGGGGGTGAGGGTGTAGTAGTAGTATTGCCACGAGAACTGGGTCTTGACGTAGCCGCGCGAGGTCAAGGACTGGAGAGCCTTGATGACGAAAAGGTTGCGAATGCCGGTCTCGTGGGTCGACTCATAGCTGCAAACAGAAAGGTCTATGGTCAGCAATCGGCTTGGTCGGACAGCACATCGGGGTGGCCCCGTAGTGGGTTCTCGTCGGTGAAGGTATATCGGGAAACATGGAGATTCGTGAAATGGCAATCGAAATCAGAGGTTTTGATGCGGGTTCGGTGGACCTACTCCTTCGCAGCGACCATAACGCCCTCCCGGAAGAGATACTGGAAACCTGTCAGCCGTTGCACTTCTGCCGTTTTTTCGATCTCAGGTATTTCTGGGCGGTTTGGGGCCAATTCGTGATGCCTCAATGCCAAAAATTCGGGTTTCCAGCTTACCTCGTGGATCGCCTTGCGATCTGCCTTGGGGATAAGCATCTTGGCGGTTGGACTGGCGTCGACACAGTTGAGGGTGTTGATCTGTGAAAGTGTCGCGTTTGGAGGTCGAGAGCTCAAAATTGAGATCTAGGTGATTTGTGGGCTTGCGGCGGCCGAAATTCGATTACCCCGTAGTAGGGTTGAAAAAAGAAGCGGGGCTGCATAGCCACTCTTGGGGGAGCAAGGTCTTGGCAGGTGGGGTCTTGGCTGTGGGTGGAAATTGTGGCTGGTGCTGTGAGCCATCCGCGACTCCCCTGTTATCGCAAAGTTCACCTCCACTATTTTGCCCTCAATGTCACAGCACTTGGCAGCAACTTGAACTGTGTATAGTCGACCCTTTGGCAGATTACCTGACTACCTTACTGATATCGACGCCATCACCGAAACTCCGAGGAGCTGACCAGACCCGCGAACCCGATTCTCTGCCCCGAACTATCACTCTATCATCCTTGTCATCGCCATCGCATCGCATCGCAAGGTGCAGCCGCCCATATCCAAGATGGCACCCAGCAGGATCAACGTCCTCATTACCAGCTTCGCCGGCACAGGCCTCCCTCCCACCCTTTCCCTCGCACTTCCGCCATCCACAACCATATCAGAACTGCGCTCCGAGCTCTCCAGCCGCCTCCCTGAAAACAACACTTCCCGGCTCCTTCTCACCACGCTCTCCAGCCGGCATCTCCCACCACTCTCAGAACAGCTCACCACACCGATATCATCTCTTCTGTTTAGTCTAGAAGATGACTTCCTCTCCCTCCGTCTCTCTGTACCCCTCTGCGGTGGCAAGGGTGGCTTCGGCTCGCAGCTACGCGCCGCCGGTGGGCGCATGTCATCGAAGCGCAAGAAGAACCAAGGAGAAGACAACGGCTCAAGCCGAAACCTGGATGGGCGCCGGTTACGGACGGTGACGGAAGCCAAGGCGCTGGCCGAGTACCTTGCCATCAAGCCAGAGATGGACCGAAAGGAGAAGGAGAAACGGAAGGAACGATGGCAGCAGATCGTCGACATGACAGAGAAGAAACAAGACGAGATACGCCACGGTAGCAACCGTGGTGGGCTCGATGGAAAGTGGGTTGAGGAAAAAGAGGAGGCGGGCGAACGCACACGTGAGGCTGTGCTTGCAGCCATGAAGGCGGGTAACTTCAAGGATAACTTGCTGAGCGTGTCGCATGGGTCTGACTCAACTGCTGTCAGTGACGAACCCATGCAGGAGGAGGACAGCGAGGGCTCTGGGTCCGGGGCCACCACACCACCCTCTGAGCCAGAAGCCCCTGCAGCAAATGGAAAGGGTAAGGAGAAGGAGAAGACGCGGACATTCTTCGGTTTTGACGAAGATGATGAATTTATGAGCTCTGACGAGGAGAGTGAGGATGGGAAAGCGGAAAAATAGGCTTGGTGTCTAGGGTTGGGTAGGATGCAGACTTGTCTCTGACTGTTCTCTAGGTGTATAAAAAGGTACAGCGGGCTTCTTCGGCAATGGAGGCATCATATTTGGCGTTTGCGAGCGACCTCAATGGCGCATGGTTTTTAGCGTCCAGAATACAAGCCAGGCATATGTTGATCTCTCCACCAAAGATACATCAATGCAGCTATTCGATCTTGCATGAGCCACCCGAGTTCTCTATGTGCATTCCCCCCTGACTACCGATGATTCTAATACAAGTTCGGAGTGAATCCTCGTCCCCCAATCCCTAGCCTCTCGCCGCGAAAGTTCCCTTACTCCAGGCGGACGGGGAAGTTACCAGCCTCTGTAATGACGTTAGTTGCTGCTTACTCAGTTCCAAGTCTTTGTGTCCCTACCTCTCTGCTCATCCCATCGTGTATACCAGCCGCTGGGGCACAGGGACCGGTAGGCGAGCCAGAACTGCAGGAAGATACGTTTAGTTCCAGTGAATCCCCAACAAAGGGGGCATGCTGACCTGGCGGCAAGGGGCAAAGTCCTCGCCCTTGGCAAGAATGCACTTGTGATAGTCGACGTAATTTTGCCAGCAGTGCTTGGTTTGGTTGGTGTTCGGAAAGCGGGCGTCAACGCCTATAATCGATGGTCAGATATCATTGTCGTCGACTCGTCGTGCGCCCTCCCTGCTACCACCGGTGCGTCCCAAGCACCCCTTCGCGCATCCCCTCCTCCCCATCGCCAATTCGTCCCGCGAAAATAGGCCCGGTTTCTGCGAATAATATATATCAAGGATCAAATAGAAGTTTTTACATACCGGCTACACAGGTTGTCAGCAATGCATTCAATTGACCGATGACAAGCTTGAATCAGGCCATGTCATTTTTCCTGGACCGAGGGAATTTCGCATCCGTCGAGCCGGGGTTCCTTACCTGTCACGAACTTGAAGGGCTTGGTAACGCGCTCGTCGTCAGACATCTTGGGCAATTCGGCGTCTCGAGGGCGGCTTGGGACGTTTGGAGTGGCTCAATGGCTCGTAGAGAGGTCGTGAGAGGGTGGATTGTGAGAGCTACGAGGTGAGGTTGGAGCTGCTTCGCCTATGACCGACACGGGTCTGAGCTTTTGGTTTCTGGTGGCCTGAGGCAGCCAATCTCAAGGTGGGCTGACCGTCCTGCGACACCATTGGCCGGAATCGCCCGTGCGGTATCCATCAACTGGAACAGCCGAGCTCCAAGTGTTCCGGAATTGCATTGGACCTCCTCCAAAGAGCTCTCTCTCTGCTTCGCCGGACGGGAATCTCGAAACCTCAGCCAACAAATCTCCACTCCACATCCGGCATCATGTATGCCACGCGAGCTCTCCAGATGATTCGCCCGACCGCGCGCCTGATGCGGCCGGTGCCGGTACGTTTGCTGCCCTCTTCCCTGCAAAGCTTCCCTAGATTGCGTCAAGAGACTAAAAGTTGGTGTTGTGTCTTCATAGAAGGAGGAACAATCTGGTACGTGTGGCCATTGAGCTATGACAGCTCCATGGGAGCCTTTAGGACTACGAGGGCCGTCGAATCCCTGACCGATCGATCGCTGATCGCGACTCTGAACAGCTCATACCGTCTCGCAACGCCTGAGGCGCCTTCGCAAGATCCCCCCGGAGTTGATCCCCCTTGGTAAGCTACCCGATCGCGGATTTCCCGGCTGGTTCTCATGAGATATTATAGGTGTCGTCGTCGGCTTCGCCCTGATCGCTGCTGGCTACTCGAGCTTGCGCCACTTCTTGACCGACAAGACTATTCGTCTTCAGAGGCAAAATCGCGCTGCTGACGGCCACGCCGCCGCTGGCGAGCACGGCGGCGAGCACCACTAAATGGTCGCCGAAGTGATGCGCGTAGATTAGGAGAGGTGTTATGGGACGTCGAGCAATCAGGGATAGAAGGCGGGAGAAATAACCCTTGTACATGGAATGATCATTCATCAATATTGGCCTATTTCGCGCCTGTGGTTCGGCCGTGCCGTGCTCTGTATTTGGTGGGCAGGTCTGCCTGTGTCAATGCCAACAGTATTTCCCTATGTACTAACAAACAAGTCGTCCTAACGCCGTGGCTATGCGGTTATCCCGGGTATCGATTGAATTCGGATCTGTTTCCCCTACACTCCAAGCCAGATCTGGCCACAGGCGACAGACATCTATCTAGCCTTCCCCCATATGCAATGTGTTAACCAAACTACCTACGCGCAGACGTAGACAACCTCCTCACTGGGGCTTTCATTCAGGCTTCGGTCCCGCAAGATCAAGCCCCTCAAGTCCCTGCATGGGATCCTCAGGTCTATTATTTTCCTGCTCAGCCGCCATGCGGTCACCATCGTCAACAGCGTTCGCTGCAAGCCATCCCTCCTATTCATCGGTTAGTAAGTGATGTAGACTATCAATACCGGTATGGAGTTTACCTGTTCCCATAGCGCTGTCTTGCTCCCCAGGCCCGAACTCGCGCTTTTGGGCACCTTGGCCGCCGAGACCTTGATTACGCGGCCAAAGAGCTCTGACTGGTCCATGTTGTCGATTGCCTCCTTTGCGTCTTCGACATCCTCAAACTCCACATATGCGAAGCCTCTATGAGGATCTGTGGAATCTGCTTTCTCGTTCTTGGGCAGAGAGACATCGGCAATCTCGCCGAAGGGGATGAATGCATCATGAAGATTTGCGGCTGTCACTACCGGTGCCAGACCGCCGACATATACGGTGGATTTCCAGCGAGCGGTGTCCGTCATGTTGGGATTGTAGTTTTATCGTAAGTTGGTGGTGGTTAGTTTAACCTTCACTAACAAGCAGCCTGTCTCTGATATTGAGACTCGCAGCTGAAGGTTAAAGACGAGTGTTTAATAGCCGTTGCTGTGTATAAACCCTTGATATTTTGAGTCTGTAAAGACGGCACTGTGGTTTATAGATCTTGAGGAAATGTTGTACTGGCAGGATGGCGTGTTCTGCTGGCTTGCTGGTGAGTGTCTGATGAGTGAAGGCGCGAATCACGTGGGAATGTGAGGTTGAAGCTGAATTTGAGCGCCTCCGATGCCCTTTACACGGGTTAGGGTTGAGTATGACCGTCTTTTGTGGGGTCGGGAACTGCCAAATTCCTGGGCCAAAGTGGGTCCACCCCAATCCCCCCTGCGGGCTATCATCCTTGGAAAGTCAGCCCGCTGGGGAATTCGTGTGATCTGGCATCACGCTGAGGCCAGTTCCACTCACTTGGATTCGCCGCCAGCATTTGCCCTCACGGCCCAAAAGCTCTTCGCCGTAGGGCTCCTGGTGTTCTGGAGTTATCTTCAGCTTAATTGCAACTTTTCTAGTGTTGGTACGATATATCGGGCTACAAAACGGAGGAACATCCCTCATAACCAGTCCCACCCCCTTTCCCTCTCTCACACACCGCATCGTCGTCATGGTCCGGCTGAGAGAGATTCCCCGGACGGCGGCCTTTGCCTGGTCGCATGGCGCCGCCCCTCTTGTCGTTACAGGAACCCGATCAGGCGCTGTCGACGCCGACTTCTCGGACGAGACCAAGCTCGAGCTATGGGACCTCAATCTCGACAGCGTTGAGCAGGGCCTGGAGCTCCAGCCCATAATCAGCGTCAGCACAGAATCTAGGTAGGGCTGCCGGGCACGCATCTAGGCAGGGTCAGAAAGCTGACAGGAATTACAGGTTCTACGACATTGCATGGGGCGCCCCCAGCAAGGAGCATCCCCGGGGCGTAATCGCTGGCGCAATGGAGAATGGAGCGCTGGAGCTATGGGACGCCGAGAAGCTGATCGCCGGCGAGGATGCGCTGTTGTCGCGAACGATAAAGCACACAGGACCAATCAAGTCGCTTCAGTTCAACCCCCTCAGGCCTCAGGTTCTTGCCACTGCCGGCGCGAAGGGCGAGCTGTACATCTGGGACATCAACGATACCTCGACCGCTTTCCGTCTCGGTACCGCCGCGGCCCACGACATCGAGTGCGTGGCCTGGAACCGCAAGGTTTCAAATATTCTGGCGACGGGTAGCGCCGGTGGTTTTGTCACGGTTTGGGACCTGAAGACGAAGAAGGCTTCCTTGACACTGAACAATAACCGCAAGCCGGTTAGCGCGATCGCCTGGGACCCTAACAACTCCACCAACCTCCTGACCGCTACGTCGGACGACAACACGCCCGTCATACTTCTGTGGAACCTTCGGAACTCGCAGGCACCCGAAAAGACCCTTCAAGGGCACGACCAAGGACTGTTGTCTCTATCGTGGTGCCAGCAAGACCCAGGTCTGTTGGTTTCATGCGGAAAGGACAACCGCATCTTGGTGTGGAATCCGCAGACTGGAGAGCGTTATGGAGAGTTTCCGGAGGCCACCAATTGGACATTTTCCACCCGGTTTAACCCCGTGAACCCAAACATCTCAGCCACTGCATCGTTTGATGGCAAGATCACTATCCAGACTCTACAGAATACGAATCCCACTACCGCGCCAGCGGCTCAAAGCAACCTGGATGATGACGATTTCTTCTCCAAGGCTCCCACTCAGGTTCAAGGCGCTACCTTCTCCCTCTCTAGGGCGCCCGTATGGTTGGAACGTCCGGTTGGCGTCTCGTTTGGCTATGGCGGCAAGCTTATCAGCTTCAAGTTGAATGAAACCCCCGCCGGCCAAAAAAGAACATCCACAATTCTTATTTCTGACTTTTCTGTCGATTCTGACATTGGCTCCGCTACTGAGAAATTCGAGGAATCGTTGAAGAATGGCGACATTGCTTCAATTTGCGAGTCTCATGCGCAAACCGCCAAGACTGAAGAGGAGAAGGCCGAGTGGCAGGTAATGCAGACTCTGACTCAATCAGATGGTCGCACCAAGATTGTGGAGTATCTGGGCTATTCGAAGGACGATGTATCTGAAGTTGCCGAGGAGGAAGAGGCACCGTCTCCCAAGGAAGCGGACGAGTCTTCGTTGAAGCCCAACGGTGATGGCGCGCCTAAGAAACATAAGCGTGTTATCAGCATGTGGGGCGAAGGCGACGAAGGTGATGACTTTTTGTCTGACTTGGCCGCTACCAAGGGAGCAAAGACAGAAAACCCTTTCCACCTCATTGGTGAGGGCAACACAGGGTTGGAGGACCAGGTGACAAAGGCGGTCATTCTGGGCAACTTTGAGAAGGCCGTCGATGTTTGCATGAAAGCTGGGCGCGTCGCTGATGCCCTTATCCTTGCTAGCTGCGGCGGCAAGGGGCTCCTTGAAAAAGTACAGACGGCGTATCTCCAGGAGAAGAGGGGTGGCCCTAGCTACCTGCGTCTCATCAACTCGGTCACCACCAAGAACTTGTGGGATGTTGTGTACAACGCCGACCTCAACAACTGGAAGGAGACCATGGTCACCCTCTGCACCTTTGCGGACCCATCCGAGTTCCCCGACCTCTGCGAGGCCCTGGGAGACCGAATTTCGGAGTCAGGAAACAGAAAAGATGCATCTTTCTGCTACCTCGTCGGCTCCAAGCTGGAGAAGGTTGTGGGAATCTGGATTGCGGAGCTTGAGGAGGCAGAGAAAGCAGGGATGAAGGAATCTGAGGATGATTCTACCTTCTCCGTCCACGCCAGATCCTTGCAGCAGTTTATTGAGAAGGTCACCGTATTCCGCCAGGTCACCAAGTTCACAGACGCGGAGAAGAACCAGACGAGCGGGTGGAAGCTAGCCTCCCTTTACGACAAGTACACGGAGTACGCAGATATTGTTGCCGCTCACGGCCAACTAGCCGTCGCGCAAAAGTATCTTGACCTCCTGCCAACTAAGTATCCGGCCGCTGAGGTCGCCAGAAACCGCGTGAGGCTTGCAAGCCAGAAGGCGGCTCCCCAGCATACCACCAGACAAGTCACCCCCTCCGTCCGGACCTCCTCTCGTGCACCGGCGCCAGTGGCCTACCAACCACCTCAGGCCCTCCCATCTGTTGGTCCGAGCCCACTGAACCCCTACGCCCCGCCAGGCCCGTTGTTAAACACTACCCAAGGCTCATTCGGATATCCTTCGGGTGCACCTCAATATCAGCCTCAAGCCCCAGCCCAGAACCCTTATGCTCCTCAGGGTGGCCAGGGGTACGCGCCGGCTCCTTCGGTGGGCGGGTATGGCCCGCCTCAGCCAAACTTCAACCAACCTAGCCCACCGCATGGAGCCCCCCCGCGTAGTACTGCACCCCCGCCGAAAGCGAAGGATGTTGGCAACTGGAATGATGTTCCGATCGTCACGAAGCCCCCGCCCCGCAAGAACACGCCAAGCGTTGCAGCTATCACTGCGCCGTTTCCTGGCCAAGTCAATATGCAGTCGCCTCCGCCGACTGGGCCTTACCAGCGAAGTGCGCCAACACCGCCCCCTCCACCGCCCAAGGGATCTGGACTTCCTCCTCGCAACATCGCTTCGCCTGTTGGTCTGCCGCCCCAGAACAGACCGTCTTCAGTGTCGTCCAACTCCACAAACCCGTATGCACCCCCTCCCCCAGGGCTGAGTGCTGGCTTGGCGTCTCCTTTGAATCCGCAGACCGTTCCTCGGGCGCCATCCCCGTATAACCCCCCTCCTGCCGGCGGGGCCCCAACTGGCAGATACGCACCCTCGCCCGCAGCACAGCATTACGGCCAAGGCCCGACACCCAGTCCTCTAGCCCCCCCTCCGTCCAACCCGTATGCCCCGTCTCAAGCAGCCCCGGCTCCTCACCAGTATGGGCCTCCTCCGCCGCAAATGGGCCGACCTCCTGTAGGACCTCCCCCAAGCTCTGGCCCGCCTCCATCAGCAGGCCCTCCCCCGGCTGCTAGGCCACCAGCAGGAGGACCACCACCACGCGTGGCAGCGCCTCCGAAGGCCAGACACCCTGCTGGCGACCGATCACACATTCCGCCGCACGCCCTAGAGCTTGTAGATATCTTCAGCCGAGATATGCAACGAGTAGCCGCCAAGGCGCCGGCATCGTTTGCCGCTCAAGTTAAGGACACGCAAAAGAGGCTCGGTCTGCTTTTTGACCACCTAAACAACGAGGAACTCATCAAGCCGGAAACTATTGACCAGCTAGCCCAACTTGCTGGGGCCCTCCAAGCCAGGGAATACGAAGTGGCATCGAAGATCCAGATTGACATTCAGACGCACAAGACGGAAGAATGTGGCCAATGGATGGTAAGTACCTCTTCATTTTAAAGGATAGTCAATGGCAGATGCTAACTCGGTGGCTTGTAGGTTGGTGTCAAGCGCCTCATCAGTATGAGCAAGGCAACCCCGTAGAGCAGCTTTGTGTGATACGGATCGAATGATAGGAAAGCAGGCGTCGGTTATGGTAGAATGTACCTAAGTATTGCGTGAAGAAAATGCGAATGCAATAAAATTACATTGCCTTGAGGTTCTTGCCAGTGCATTGTATCGTTTCTGGAGGTATGCGGCACGTATAATCCGTAACATCCCGGCAGTAATTATGCAACTCTCGCGGGTAGCTGCAGCGTCCCTTAAAAAGGGGGTCCCCCTGGAGAGTGCGGCTCGTGGGTAGTACGGAGGCGAATAGGTAGATTTGTGTCAAAATTAAAATCGTTAAAGCGCCAGCGCAAATTTTATCCTAAACTGATTTTTTACCCCGCTGCCTTCCCTTCCACCCATACCTAAGGCGTGGAATTGTTTTCTACTCGTTTAACCAGCTACACTTCCCCTGCGTAACTTCTCATTGCGATCTTCACTAGCTACTATAAGCCAGTTTACCTTCCTACCTGTTGCAAGTTGTGACATTTAACCTTAATTATACTTAATTACTAATAATTAAGTTACTATGCTGCTTTTATTAATTAAATGCGCTACCTTATTTTAAGAGATAGATATTTACTACTGCGATATATTATCTTACGTAAGTTGTTATAATAGTTTTTAACTTATTAAACTTAAAGTTTAAGTTTAAGAAATAGTTTATAAAGTTTAAGATTAATAACTAATAGCTTATAGATATAATTAAATAAGATGTAAAAAATATTAATAAGATAATTATTATAAAGGTATTACGACCTGCACCCGACACAGGCCTCGAGAGGACTAGCGCGGGTTAAGACAGAACGTATAGCAGGACGCTAACAGGTAGGGGGCGTTCCGAAGACGGCTTGTTAAGCTAGCACTCCTAGACGGGGGGGTTTAATGTCACTGTAGGTCGTTGTCACTATAATGCACAGAGGTGAGTCTGAACAGTAGGACATAAATGAACAATTGAATATTAGCGTGAGGAACCAGAGTCCCTCACGGTGGTTATGGGCATAACTATGGCTATCTATACTAACTAACTGGGAGGTACTTTATACCTTACTTATAGTGTCGCGAGTGCTTGTTGCGCGAGTACTCTGCACTGCGCGAGCGTTCTGCTCGTGAGGTTTCTCCTGCTTACGATGCAAGCACTTGGCATGCTACAAGTAGCACCTTATTAGTCGTAGGGGCTTTGGGTCTTTACACCCCTGGCCTAGTGCGCCTGGATGGTGTGTACCGTCTTTCCGCACTGTTCCTTCTGTGGAGGATTTATCGGGCCGCCCTGGCCTAAGTGACGGCCTGTAAGGTTATCACACGATTCCCCCTCTTTAACGTTCTTTTCCCATAAAGAACCTAAAAGGTAAGCTTCTCCTTTCACTATTTCACTATATAATAAGTGTCCGGCTCCCAGGTCTTAAAACGGGAACAGGGTAAAAACACTAACTGCCGTCTAAACCTTACAGCCTATACACACGCATTTAGTAGCAAAATGTCCCCTTGTTCTTTTTATAAGTCTGCTGACCCTCCGCTCGTTTATTAGGTTTCGAACCGGTCTAACAGTTACGACCACTGTTTAAAGAGACACCAGCCTTCCTAGTGTAACGCTTTTAATGTTAGTAAAGCAAAGTTAAAGGCTCTTCTTATTAAAAAGCAGAACCTTAACTTATAAGTTAAGTCTGCTACTTAACAGCTTTATAAGGCCACTATTAAGCTTTAAAAGGCGTCAGTGCGCCTAGCGCGCCTTTATAAGTAGCGGTCTTGCCTTAAGAACCGGGTTATAAAAGCGTTTAGTTATAAAGTGGAGTTATTAGAGTTTTAAGAGAGTAAGGAGGTTAGGTTAGACACTTCTCCTAAAGACGTAAAGTCTTTTAACTGGGGGAACTTTCTAATAGGGTCTCTGTAGTAAGCGGTTACTTTATAATTAGGTTTATAACTTCCTTTATTAAGGGCCTGTAAGTATAAGTTTTTATTTCTTCTTTTCTTTTACTGACTTTTTTCTTTAACAGCACTTATTTTTATATAAGGTTTATTAGGAGCTCCAGAGATCCTACCTCCTTACTAAGTCTAAGGTCCTTATAACCCTGGCTAAGGTTCTGATAAATGTCCTTCTGTACCTATTAAGGAGTTTCCTGCCGCTTTTTAAGCTTTAAATCCCACAGTAGTCTTACTTTTTAGTATAGTAGTTTAGATATTAGATCTTATCTTATTTTTAGTTCTTATTGTTAGTTTTAGTTAGTCTGGATTCTTTTAATAGAACTCCATAATTAGGTTTAAGTACTTAAGATTTTTAACTGGCTTTTACAAGTTACTCTTAGGGTTATAGTCTAACCACTTAATAAGATACTTAAACGTGTTTTTTCCCTTCTGTAAATCTATAACTTCTTTAACGTCGTACTTATCCTTATTAGCGTTAACCTTGATCTTTCTTTTTAAAGGAACTCCCTTTAAGGCGGGTTCTAGAAGTGAGATATGAAAAACCTTAATCTGCACCTTTATATTAGCGGGTAAGTTTAGTTTATAATTAGAGGTGGCGACCTTTTTCTTAATTTAAAACGGTCTGTACTTTTTAAAGTTAAGTTTTTTACTAGGTTGTTTTAAATGTAAGTTTCGTGAAAAAAGGTAGATATAGTTCCCTTTTTAAAGAGTCAGTCCCCTAACTTGTTCGTTATTATAGTAAAGTCCTTTCTTAAACTTTAGTTACTTAATTTAGTATTTATTAGTAAACTTCTTTATTTATTCGTGTGTAAACTTAAGTTTAGCTTATAGGTAGTTATATAATTCTTACATCTAGTCTGTATAGATTACAGCTTAGGGGGTATTGGTAGGTGGGCCTTAACGGAGCTTAGGCTCCTTACTGTAGTTAGTGAAGAACAGTAATATACCTGTTAACTTAATTAACATTATATTATAGGCTATCTGTGCTGTTAGTAACAGCTTAAGCCAGTTATCTTATTTAAAGTTAATATAAGCTTGGAGATATGTTATAAGTATCTAATTAACTTATTCCGTTTAGCTATCTGTCTGTAGGTGGAAAGCTGTTAAAAGCTTGCTCTTTACACCCATTCTTTACATTAATCTTTATTAGAACTTTAACATAATTAGCTTATCTTAATCTGTAACGATATTATCTAGCTAAAGGTGTTGTGAAACTACCTCTTTCTTAAAGACGTAAGTGAGTTACTTTACTGTTATATCCTTTAAGGTTAGTAGAAGGTAAGCCCACTTTATTAATCTGTTAACTATTATAAGGATTTAGTTATAAGTGACTCCTATAATAGGGTCCCTAAACTTTAAGATCCTAGTAACGAAATTAAGTGAGATAGAACTTTATAGTGCCTATAATATAGGGAGTGGTTTAAGAAGTCCATAGGGTTTATACTACTAATTCTGCTTATAGTGGTAGACGTTACAGTTATTAACCACTTCCTTAACTAACTTCTTTATTCTTAAGAAGGTATACGCCTGTTAAGCTTACGTAAGAGTCTTAACTTAACCTATATATCCTCTGAGTCGAGACTTATAGACCTGCTAGACGTACTCCTTTCGCTTATCTAAGTTATAAATATACAGTTTCTCTTAATACTAGAGCCTTACTCTTAGTTTAGGTGTACCGTTTACACCTTCTGGTAGCGGTTTTAGCTAATAACTAGTTTTGTTATGGTTTAAATGCTTTAGGCACTCTTTACTATAATCTTACATATACCCTGAGAAGTCTCCTAAAGGGCACTTATACTTACAGGTTCCTTCCGCTAACCTTCTTACTTAAAAGTCTTATTATTATTAATGGATGTTATACTCTGTTTATAAGTTTATATAAACGTTAATAGTTTATTCCAGCATCTAGTCGTTTAATATTTATAATGTATATTCTATTATGCTGTTCTTTACTTTATTAAATATAATAACGGGGATTAAAACCAGATTAGTATCCTTATAGTCCTGTCTTTAATTAAGAGCATCAGCTTACTTATTATCTTTTCCTTTAATGTAATGGATCTGGAAGTAAAACGGGGTTATTAACTCTACCTACCGTGCTTACTATAAGCTAAGTTCCTTCGTTAGGAAGTATTAGAGGTTATTATAGTCTAAGAAAACCTAAACCAGTTCCTCCGTACTGCTTAGATATAGTACCCACTTGGCAAAGCACTAAATAATCGCTATCAGTTCCTTATTATAAATTAGATATTGTAAGGCTAGGCCGTGGATTCCTTTCAACAGGAAGGTAACTGGGTGACGTTTCCTATCGTCCTGGACTTGGCTAAGTTCTCTACTGATTATAAACTCTAAGGAATCTGTTTTAACTTAGAAAGGTTTTAAGAAATCGGGAAAGGTTAGGACTAGCACTGTAATAAAGGCGTGCTTAAGGTCTTCAAACGCCTTCTGTTATTTATCAGTCCATTTAAACGGCTTTCCTTCACCTGTAAGTTTATAAAGTAGTTTTACAATTTTCGTAAAGTACTTAATAAAACAGTAATAGAAGTTCACAAAACCGATAAAAGCTTACAACTCTTTCTAATTCTTTAAAGTGGGTTAATCCCTAACTGCCTCTGTCTTCTCCAGTTACATTTTAAGCTTTTTAAGGGTTACTCTAAACCTTAGATAGTTTAGTTCCTGAATATAAAAGTAGCTCTTTTCCAGGTTTACTATCAGCTTCGCCTTTTTAAGAGCTGTTAGGACCTGTCGTATATACTTTTAATGTTCCTTTAAAGTTTTAAAGTAAACCAGAACGTTATTTAAATATATAAAGATAAACTTATTAAGGAAGGGGTGGAGAATACTGTTAATAAGGCTTTAGAAAGTTGTGAGGGCGTTTATTAACCCTATTAGCATAATATAATACTAATAATGCCCGTTACGAGTCTGAAAGGCCGTTTTATACTTATCTTTTTCCTTCACTTTAATGTAATTAAATCTTATAAGGAAATTAAGGCTGGAGAACTAGTTTACCTTAATAATCCATTTTTACATTTCTGTAATAAGTAATAATAGGTAACAGTTCTTAATTATATCCTCGTTTAACGTTTGGTAGTTAATAACTATATATAACTTACCGTCTCCTTTTCTTAGGACAAATAGCACTGGGTACCCTGTTAGGGACTGGGACTCTATAATAAACCTGTTTTTTAAGTTTTTATTAATATACTCCCTTAAGGCCTTAGCTTATTAAGGGTTTAAGTGATAAGGTTAGAAGTTGTAAAGTTTTATTCCTGGTTTTAGCTTAATTTTATAATCTTATAATCTATAGTCTAGTAATTGCGGTATCTTTTTTTAAAATAGGGTAAACTTCCTGTACTTAACAGGTACCTTAGATAAGTCGATTTCTTCACTTATCTGTAGATTAGCTTCTAACTTCTTTCTACTTTCTAAATCGTTATTTAGGCAATACAGTAGACCTTTTAGTCCTTTAACTATTTTAGTAAACTTAACTTAAACTGTATTTAGTTTTAAGGGTTTAGCGTACTTTTAAGCGTTTTGTACATCTTTAGAGCGGTTTAGTGCCTTTTTAGCTTTCTCTGAATAATGATCACAGCTGGGGGATTTACTGAAGGCGAGGTGGCTACTCCTTTAGTTGATTATAGGGTTATATTTTTCCAGCTAAGGTAGACTTAGGATCATATTATACCTTATAACTGGTGTAACATTAAAGTCCACTTGTTATTTGTCTTTATCCACTTTAATTAGGAGTAGTAAATAGTAGGTAACTTTACTGTTATTATACTGGTATAGGCCTCCTTTACCATTTTAAATAGGGATAGCCTTTTTATACTCTTCGTTAGGGAGTTTCCTTTAGTTAACTAACAAGGGGTGTATTAGGTTAAAAGCACTCCCGCTATTAATTACTACTCTTACCTTAAATGGCCTCCCTCTTCTATTTATTATATTAATACTGACGGAATAGTGCTTATACTCCTTTAATATCTAAGTTATAGTAATTACCTTTCTTTAAAGTCTTATCTAGCCTAACCTTTAAGTACCTCTTCTTCTTCTTAAGGTTTTTACTAACTAACGAACTACTAGTTTCTAGCCCTTTTAAAGGGCCTGTAGCCTTTTCCTAATTTCTTTTAGAAAAACAGGCAGCTTTAATAGACCTGGCGATCGACTTTTCCTGGGTTTTCACGCCTTAATATCCAGTTAACTTTAAACGGTATAATGTTTTTAAAGTCTTTAATAAGTCGGTAATACGCTTTATAGGCTTAGATTATAGCGATATCTTTCTACTCTTAAATCTGTTAGTAATCTTCCCGCTTTTACTATTCCCTAGCTTTTCTTTTAAGATGTAATAAATATATTACGATTAGGTAGTTATTAAGTACCCCTCCTTACCAGCACGTAATAGGGGCTTAGTTAATTATAGTAACCTTCCACTTATTACCGGACTCCCTTATTAGGGAGTAAGAGACTTAATAGTGAGCTGGTTCCAACTTTACCTTTATAATAGTGTAATCCTGTCTTTATATGTTTAGGAAGTGGTTATAAAAGGCCTTAAGCTTATAATACCGGTTAAAAATACAGTCGTTATACACGTAATCGATCTATAGTATATCTCTGTGATTAAGGTAGTCGATATTAACTACTGGTGCTGTAGTTGTGGAGTATAAAATGGGGGAAGTAATACCTTATTCTTTTTCCTCTTCCACTTACCTTTATATGTGTTATTTCTCCCAAACCTCTTTTTAAAACTTAAGTAGTAATAACCTAACTTATTCTTCCATAAAGTGATCTTCCTTAATAAGTTAATATTTAAGCTAGTTAGCGAAGCAAACCCTGTTATTAAGTTACAACCCAATTTCCACTACTTTATCTTTAAACGTTACAGTAAGACTTTTAACTTATAGGTCTTTTATTTCGTCTATTAATTCTTAATGCTTTTCCTTCAATTCCTAAACCCTTTATTAATATATTTACTTCGTGCCTTCTCAGGAGACCCTTAAAGTACCAGTTTAAGGTATACCAGCTTTAATATAAGGCAGTTATTTAAGCTGTCCTTCTTCCAGGGAGGTAAGGGTGTTAATCCACTTAATATGCTTAAAGTGTTTAAGAGTCTTAAGAGGTACTGTTAAGAAGAACTTTCGTTTCTCTAGTTTAATTCTCTCAGTTTATTCTCTTTTACCTTCTAAGGCTTACTTTACCGCTTAAGTAACTTAAAGGGCTAGTTCTTTAACTCCCTTTACCATCCTAGTAAGGTTTAAGTCAGGGTTTTTCCTAAACTTCTTTAATTCCTAAACTTACAGGGTAAGGTTTTTAAGGCCTGTTATAACTAACTGGAACATCTCTTCCTAAAGTCGGTCTTCTATAACCTACACCTCTAGCAGTTCTAAGTTTCTACCTTAAAGTCAGTTTATAACGACTTACACCTTTATAGCTAACTCTTCTGGGACACCCTTAAGGACTGGGTACACCACGTCTTAAGGTTTTTCTTCTTCTTCGTCCTTATCTCCTAAATTACACTTATCTATCTAGGTGTAGTTTTCTTCGTTACCTACCATCCTAATATAAACATCCCTTAAGTTAAACCTAACGTGCTTTCCTCCTTCCAGGACAGGTTTCTAACTAACTTACTTTAATAACGGGTACTGTTATACTATATATCCTTTTTTATCACAGTTAAAGCATTAGACCTAGGATAGGTCTTTAAGCTGCCTCTACTACTGCTGCTATTAAGGCTTATCGCGGTTAGGTTAGTTCTAACAGTTCACTATACTAATATTTATTAATCTGGGGTAATAACCTATTATAGTTAATTAATTTCCCTTTTTAAGCTTACTTAACTGGTAAGGGGTCTGTTTTTTCTAAAAGTTCTTTTAATAATAGTAATTATAATACCAGTTATTAGCCTTAATAGCCATCTCGACCAGTTCCTACAGGCGGTTTGGTTAATCTTCTTAATAAAAGTCTCTAGTAATGTATTCCTTCAGACTACTCTAGAATAGTATTACTAGGGCCTCTTAACTAAGCTTAGTTTTTACTGCTTTTAATTTAAAGCGTGTAGAGAACTTAAGGATTAAGGACGTCTACCTTAAGGCCATAAGGCGTTACTCAGCCTGCCTAAGGGCGTCTAATTCTTTAAACTTAGTCTGGAGTTAGTTAATAAAAACGTTAAAGTTGTTAAAAAGAGCATAAGTCTCAGGGGCCTCTTTATATACCTTATTTATAAAAAGGTTATTAATTATCTTCGTATAAGGTTTATACCAGTAAGCGGCTACTTCATCTAATAAGGCTCTAACAAACCTAACCTTTCCTTCTTCTTCAAAGAACTACTTATTATAATAGGTGATATAACTCTGGAGCTGGGCTATTTAAGACTCCAGTTACGTAAAGTCTCCTTTAAAGCGTAAAGGTGGAGGGAGTTTCACCCACTTTTTCTATAAGCCCTTAAGGTTATTATTTTCCAGCTTAACAGCGTTAAGTCAGGCCTGGAGTTTTTCAATAAGACCGATATAACTCTTAATATCTTTAGGGAAGGCCTTATTAAGCTCCTTAACTAGTCCCTATTAGTTAAGGTTTAAGTCTTTAAAGTATACAGCTAACTTATTAATAGTAAGGAGCTAAGGCTAAGCTTACGTTTCCTTAATCTCCTTTCCTTTTCTGAAGGTTGACATGTTAATAGAAAAAAGGTAGTGTCTAGGAATTTAACAAACAGCGTTTAAAACTAGGACGCTAGTATTATATTATAACTTACACCTAACATAGGCCTTAAAAGGACTGGTATAGGTTAAGATAGAATATATAGCAAGACGCCAACAGGTAAGGGGCGTTCTGAAGACAGCTTATTAAGTTAACACTCTTAAACAGGGGGGTTTAATGTCACTATAGGTCGTTATCACTATAATGCATAAAGGTGAGTTTAAATAGTAGGATATAAATAAATAATTAAATATTAACGTGAGGAACCAGAGTCCCTTATGGTGGTTATAGGCATAATTATAACTATCTATACTAACTAACTGGGAGGTATTTTATACCTTGCTTATAGTGTCGCGAGTGCTTGTTACGTGAGCACTCTGCACTGCGTGAGCGTTCTGCTTATAAGGTTTCTCCTGCTCGCGATGCAAGCACTCGGCATGCTGCGAGCAGCACCTCATTAGTCGTAGGGGCTTCGGGTCTTTACACCCCTGGCCCAGTGCGCCTGGACGGTGTGCACCGTCTTTCCGCACTGTTCCTTCTGCGGGGGATTCGTCGGGCCGCCCCGGCCCAAGTGACGGCCTGCAGGGTCGTCACAAAAGGATATCTTAAAGAAAATCTAACTGTAAGAAGATAATTAGGTATTAAACTCTCTAACTTTAAAAAAGTAAGTAAGAATAAATATATTTAAGATAATAATTATTAATATAATCATAATAATAGAAAATTATTTTCTTTTAAATATATTAAAAGTACTTAAAGAAGAAGGAATTAATTTAAGGTAATATAAAAATTAAGGACTAATAGTTTATAATAGGTCTTATATATATAATTTTTAAGGAGTAGGATAAGAGTATAGGAGTGTATACTACTTATAAGTTAAACAGACCGCATCAAACTGATCGATCAGCTATTGCACCGTTAGCAACCTGCATGCGACTTAACAGAAGAAATTACTTACATCTTAGCAAGCCGGAGCGGCAGCTATCAGATATGACAGCAATTACCATCTGTCAGAGTAATGAACGTTCCGTGCTTTTTAATGCAGTGGTAATACGTGACAGCAGCCATCTCACAAGACGTACAGATCACCATAATAGCAATATAACACTTTAAGGTGTAGGTGAAGCCTAGACCCTGGACAGTTTAGTAAACAGCAAACGGAGCGCAAGCGATATAAGAACTTACTACACGAAGACAATTACTATAACTGTCACTACACTTCTGGCAACGAGCTAAGTCTACAATTAGTTAGCAAACGCCCTGTAAACGGAAGGAGCAGTTATCTACTTTAAATAGAATAGTATTTATAATGGTTTAAGGGAGAGTCTAGATAAGTATAGTTATTTAACAAGTTAACATAAGCTAGGTAAGGTAACTTATTAGTGTTATTACTAAGCAATACGTTAGCAATATAATAAAAAGGGGATAACGTAAATAACTAATAAGGTATTAATAAAGTAGTTATAAGTAATAGTAATAAGAGGGTTATAATTAAAGTCGTTAAAGTAACACTTATAGGGGCTCAGGATAGATATAATAACAGTAGAAGTAAGTGAGCAAGGGTATAGAGAGGTAATTATAAAGCATATAAGGTTTAAAGCTTAGGAAGAGGAAGTTAGTAGTTAAAGGAAGAAAAGTTTTAAAGGAAAGCTAAAGAGGAAGGAAGAATTTATAAAGGTTAAAGAGTAGAACTGTAAGAACTGTAAAAGCTACCTAACTTTAATAAAAAGGTTAGATAAAAGCTATAAAGCTATTAAAGGAAGCATATAAAGGTTAGCTAGCTATGCTAGCGTCTTTAAACGGAAGGAACGAAGCGATAACGGCCTAAAAGAAGTGGGCCAGCAGAGTATAAAACTAAAAGTTATAATAAATAAACAATAATAAACTGGCAATAGCTAGAGCGGTGTGAAGAAGACTGGACTAAGAGGGGGAGATATTATGGAGTTACCCCTAAGCCATTAGCGTCTTGGTCCTGGTTAAACCTTAGGAAGCTGCCCTGGGCTAAAGGGGTCTTCCTTTCTACCCTAGACGAAAAGGAGGTGACGTAGGACCTCTAAGCCATTAAGGCTAAGGGGTGTAAGTGCAGCAGAACCGAGAACGACCCGCTTACGCTCCTGTCTTACTTATAACACACGCTAATATAAGGCACTAACCCTATAACTTATCACTGCGTTTAGTAGTCGAGACTAAACTATATATATTTTGGTAGGATAAATAGAAGAGTGGGCGGAGTGGAAACGTCCTAACTATACCTTAACAGTAGATAGTTAGCAATAGAGAGACCGCTTGCCCTTACAGGTGGAGCTTTCAGCTCCTATAATGTAAGATAAATAATAATACTTATAAGTTGAATAATTATTCTAACTTAAGTAAATATTATTATATTTTAATTAATATAAGTGTAAATAAAAAGTATACATAAATTATTATATTAAGGGTATAATCTCAGTGTTGCAGCCTTCCCTATTAAGCTAAGCGGTATTAAAAAGTAGTAATTGACTCCTGTTAGCTCCATATTATTCTTTACGTTATAGTATTTAGCTAGTTTCACATCTACTTTCTTATTTTTACTAGCATCTCTATTAAAATGTATTTATTATTAACACCATAGCTTTATACTTCTACTGGAAGTCTGTAGGGAATTCGAATTATGTAACTTATTTAATAACTTAGTTAATAAATTATTTATAAAGCAACTATACCGTTTAAGAAATTTAGTTTAATAAAAGCTTATAATACACTTATGTCTAAGCTAAAGATAGAAAATTACTATTAAATAGATATTTATACTCTATACCAAGCGCTCTCTATAACGCCTAGAGTAATTATGCAGCTGGTTCTGGCCGCACTGAGGTATGTACACACTAGCTAAGCAGGTTAAGTAAGCTAAGCTAACGCAGTTAGCTAAGCTAGTCAGGGTCGCAGTTCACTACTGCAGTTAGCACTATAATCGCAGCTAGCTATTATATAAGAAGATAGTCTAGCTTTGCCAGACTAGGAGGGGCAGGCTTCCTTCAATTGATGTTTTACCAGCTCTGACCTCTAGAGACCCAGCTCCAGGTCTTGGGGTTTCAGGTCCACAAAGCGATCACTCAGCGAGAACCCAGTCTAGTCAGTTCCAGCCCCGGGTCTAAGGGAAGAAAACTACATAGTATAGATCCATCATCGTGCTAACAATGGGTAAGGGACTTTCTTAGTTCCTCACGCTAGTAATACATTGTTTAGAACGCATCATTAAATCTAAGATCTCTTCGTCTGGGACCCTGGATCTGCGTCCTGTTTGACAGTGTATTACGCTGAGAGTTGTGCTAGCCCTTGTTTAGTCACCTTGCTCTCCTTTACCTTGTAGCAATTGGGCCCTGTCCACTACTATGATCTGTCTTTACCAGGCTTACCTTGTGACTCCCTGGAGCAGGCTGTAATAGTAAGTTGAAGCCAAATATATATGCTTTAAGAAGCGCACTTATAACTAATTCTTTTAAATACGCAGTAACGCTAGTAATACTACCTTTCACTTCTTATGTTAAAGTATCTTTTAACTACTTACAATTATTATAATCATCCCGCACTTTATACCTCTTAGCTACTGCATATAGCCTTAGACCCTAACCTTAAGATTCTTAATTATTATTAACTATTATAAAAAATCTATAAAGACTGTTATATAAAGTTACTCACTTTATATAAGATCGTCGCATAAATCTATGTTGTAAAAGTGTTGAAATGCAAAAGGAGTCAAGGCATTGGAAAGCAGTGTGTGTTAAAGGTGATTAATTATTTTTATCTTCAGGAGTGGAAGCCGTGTTATTATAGCCGTGAGGGTGGCCAGTGCACGGAGTGCATTGGCCACACTCGCTTCTGCGAAGCGAGGTT
>Ga0247770_1000290_pt1 | contig 48763 bp, 36 predicted proteins | sample UWRJL136409B6_FD_179943 | JGI IMG/M metagenome (GOLD analysis project Ga0247770, IMG submission 179943) | Plant litter microbial communities from Arlington Agricultural Research Station in Wisconsin, United States - UWRJ-L136-409B-6 | ecosystem: Environmental > Terrestrial > Plant litter >...
AGCAGACAACTCGATTGGGGGGGTCCAGGTTGGTGGGCGCATTTTACAGCACAGAGTGGTTTTTTTCGCTTAATACCATACTTTATGTTTTTTGTCAACCTCTTTTACTGGACTGGCGCTCTAGCACCGGACCCGAAGCCGTGCACAACAATAATCCCAAAACAAAACTAGACCCGTAACGGACGATCGATAATGAACTCAACTGGAACGACTTCGATAGCATAAAAATTTCCTCCTCACATTTAGCAAACGGGTGTGATGAAAACATCCACTCCTCTGAAGGGCAATCCATTCCTCACCCCGCAAGTTGTGAACCTTCTCCAGCTATAATGTCAGGCGGAAATAAAAATTTGATGAAAATTTGAGGCGAAGTCTAAAATTAGAGACCTCTATACCATGGCTCACTAACATGAGGTGCAAAGAGGGCATAGGAAGCGCCCACACACCTCACTTCTTTGAGAAACGCTCTATTCCCAATAGATTACAGCCCCATTATTCCGCCATAAATCTAACAGCAACCGCCGCCGCTATAATGCCAAGTCGAATCAGTAATTAGCACCTTATCGGGCATTAATCCCCCCAACTTCCCAGCAGTTTTATCGCAGACAGCCGCCGGAACTCCCCGCTGCAAAACGTGACCGGCCCCGTCATCAAATAGCTCTTCCATACCCCGATAAATCGCCGTCTTGCCAGTGAAAATGCAAGCTCCATCCTCCGGTACATCCACTTTGAAAGACACGGAATCCAGGCTTTCTAACAGCAAATCCGCATCCAATTGATAATTGTGTTTGTCGAGCAATCGGTAAGGCCTTCTCGCTCGCACTTCTACTTGCCCAAAACCAACGTCTACAAGGTGTTGAACGTATTCTGGGTATGTCAGAGCGCCGGACAAACACAGCGCGCGCAAGCGTTCGTCTTGCTTCAAATGCTGTGGGATTGGCCGAGTTGCGATCGGATCGCTCATCAACAACCGGCCACCCGGTTTTAACACCCGATAAGCCTCTTTTAATGCTTTAGTTAAATCCGCAGGTTCAAAGATATTAAATAAGCAATTTTGTGCGACAACATCTACAGAAGCATCCGGCACCGGCAACGCAAAAGCATTGCCTTCACAAATTTCCACAAAACTCGCATCAAACCAATCATTTTCGTGGGCGGCTATTTGCAAGTTTCGTGCAGCCGCGTCTCGCATTGCTGGAACCGGATCGACGGCAATAATCGCTCCTTCGTGTCTAGAAAAATATGCAAATTGTAGTGCTTCTAAGCCGCCGCCGACGCCTACATAAAGCACGAATGGATTGCTGACAAGTTCGGTGGGGTGAACGGTTGTGCCGCAGCCGTAATTCATTTCTTGCATTTGTTGGGGAATTTTTAATCCTGGCAATTGCAAGGGACTGCTTTGGACGCAGCAAAGTCCGAGTTGGGGGGTTTGGGCAACATCGCTGTAGAATTTGGCTGCTGTTTCGAGGTAGGTCATTTTTTAGTGTCCTAATTTTTGATTTTTGACCGCAGATGTAGGCGGATAGACGCGGATGAACGCAGATGAATGCAGAAAGTTTTTGTTAGGTGGCAAATTCGACTTTTTGTTCGGATTTTGGCTGATTTTCGGGTTGGGAAACTGTTGGTTCGGGAGCTGCTAATTCGGTGGTTGGCTGGCTAGGAGTTTCAGTGGCAATTGGTGGCGTTGGCGGTACAAGATTGGGAGACTTTTCTGGTATGGCAGGATCGACTACTTTTGGTACTGGAGCTTTTCCTGTTATTTCTGGCAGCGTTGGCGGCTCTGAAGGAGTAGCAGGTTCGGGATCTAGACGCAAAAAGTTGCGGAACCGATTGTAGTATCCTTTATATTCCTGTTTTTTTGTTTGGGGGGATGCTGTTGGTGTCGGTTCTATTACTTGAACGGGAGCCACAATTTTCGGGGTTTCTAACTGTGGAGTTGCTGTCGGCGTCGGTTCTATTATTTGAACGGGAGCCACAATTTTTGGGGTTTCTACCTGTGGAGTTACTGTCGGCGTCGGTTCTATTATTTGAACGGGAGCCACAATTTTCGGGGTTTCGAGTTGGGGGGTTGCTGTGGGTGTCGGTTCTATTACTTGAACGGGAGCTACTTCGGGAGCAACTGTTGGCTCTAAGCTAGGTTGGGTAGCTGGGGTTTCTGGAACTGCAGGTGTGGGCTCGGTAACAGGTGTTTTTTCTAATGCAGGTGTCGGTTTCGGTTCGGGGGTTGGGGTTGGTGTGGGAGCGGGGGCTTGGTAGGTGCGATCGACTATACCGCTAGCTTCTGCTGCTGTTAGTTCGCCCCGCACTAATTTTGAAAGAGTATCTTGGCCGAGCGGTTGGTAATTTATCAGTCTGACTGTATTATTAAAGGCGTTTTTGACGATATTTCCCTGTTCGTCGATTAATTCTAGCTTTACCCAGTTTTTCCCAGGTTTGAATCCTTTAAGATATATAGGTTGCCACTGGTCGATCGCAAAGCTTTCGCCGTTGACTGTGGCTCGAATTTTCCAATCGAGTATTTCATCTTGGGAATTTTCTTGGGCCACTTGGTGCGGGGGGGCATTTGTCAAGTAAAAGTCGAGCAGGATGGGTTGTTCCCCGTAGCTGCCTTGGGGGCTGTTGTACGTTAATAGGGGCAATGTTCGATCGGGATTGTTGTCGTCTGTTTTGGTAAAAATGTGAAAGGTGGTTTGGGCCGCGGCACCTTCGTTTTTAAAGCTTTCTTCCCAAGGGCGAGTGGCGAACACCTGCAGGGTATGGGTTCCTGGTTTTAAGTCGGAGAGCGTTAAAGGTTGGTTGATGTCGTAAACTGCTGCATAAGGTTGGTTGTCTAATAAAACTTGCAGATGGGGACCTAAACCCAAGTTTGCATCTTTGAAAATGGGCAAGCCCTTAACTTGGAACTGAACAGACACATCTATATCCTGAAGCACTTCGTCAGGTAATGGATACAAAATACTAATTTGAGGCTGGTAGATTTCTAGAGCCTTACGCAGTTTTTGAATGGCTTCTGGAGGAGAAACCTCTGAAATTCTATTTACCAGGGCGGGCTCTGAGCCGCTCTTGTTCCCTGATTTGGGCAATTCGGGATGGCCCGCGCCACAACTTGCTAAACCCAAAATTAATACTGCTGCTGCGAACAATGCCAGCAGCCTGCCCGCAACCGTTCTGTGCCAATTGATCCCTATCACGCAACCATACTCCTAGAAGCCTTCTCATAGGGAACTATAGCCCAAAACTGAATTGAGGGGGAATTGCCGATCGGGCAAACGCCTCGCCCGGATTGATCCCGGATTGAGGCTGATCGCGCCACCACTCCTCTGGGACTCATAAATCCCGCAGCCGTTTTCCGAAACATCTCTCTACAAAAAAGTATTCCTCTATTACCTTATCTTTGAGTTTTGTAAAGTTAATGGCAATACCCCTTGACTTTTTCAAGGGTATGTGGAAATTAAAAGGGTTATTACATCAAGAAGAGAGGCTTTTTTAAGTATTGTTAACAAGCGATTAATACTTCTCTAGCAAGCTTATAATTCATAAAACTCCCTCAAAAGGAGCAGCCGTATCAAACCTAAATCAGGAACGCGATCGGCGGCTCATCTGGCGAGAAGAGTTGGCAGTACCCAGGGACATTGTTAGCGACACTGGGGAACTGGCTTCTTCAAAGAAGCAAAATGCTTGGGTAGACGATGCACCTGCGTCAAACTCTGCAAAGAGTGAAGTGCAAGCAGTGTCGGCTTTCCCGAGAATCCCCCGCCTAATAAAGCGCGGGGAGTGTCAGGTACAGTATTCAGTTCTCGTTCCTTGTCTTACCGAGAGGAGAGTCTTCATGACCATTAGTCCTCCAGAGCGAGAGGCAAAAGTTAGGGTAGTAGTCGATAAGAATCCGGTTCCAACTTCTTTCGAGAAGTGGTCAAAACCAGGTCATTTCGATCGCACTCTAGCTAAAGGGCCAAAAACCACCACTTGGATTTGGAACCTCCACGCTAACGCTCACGACTTTGACAGTCATACAAGTGACTTAGAAGACGTTTCGCGCAAAATCTTTAGCGCTCACTTCGGCCACTTGGCAGTAATCTTCGTATGGTTGAGTGGCGCATATTTCCACGGCGCTAAATTTTCAAATTACGAAGCTTGGCTGACAAATCCTACAGCCATTAAGCCCAGCGCTCAAGTGGTCTGGCCGATTTTTGGTCAAGAAATTTTAAATGCAGATGTAGGTGGCGGGTTTCACGGGATTCAGATCACCTCTGGTCTATTCCAACTGTGGCGCGCCAACGGCATCACTAACTCATACCAGCTATATTGCACTGCGATCGGCGCCTTGGTAATGGCAGCTTTGATGCTGTTTGCCGGTTGGTTCCACTATCACGTCCGCGCTCCGAAACTGGAATGGTTCCAGAACGTGGAATCGATGATGAACCACCACTTGGCAGTTTTGTTAGGCTGCGGGTGCTTGGGCTTCGCAGGACAGCAAATTCACGTGGCGCTGCCGATAAATGCTTGCATGGACGCGATCGATGCAGGTGCACCGCTGACAGTCGGTGGCAAGCTGATCAAAACAGTGGCCGACATCCCCCTGCCGCACGAGTGGATTTTGACACCGGGCTTGATGGCTGACATCTACCCGAGTTTCGCTAAAGGTTTAACCCCCTTCTTCACCCTCAACTGGGGCGCATACACAGACTTCCTGACCTTCAAAGGCGGTCTGAACCCGACGACGGGCGGTCTGTGGCTGACCGATACAGCACACCACCACTTAGCTTTGGCAGTGCTGTTCATCGTTGCTGGTCATATGTACCGCACGAATTGGGGCATCGGCCACAGCATGAAAGAAATCCTAGAGAACCACAAAGGCCCCTTCACTGGTGAAGGTCACAAAGGTCTCTACGAAATCCTGACTACTTCTTGGCACGCGCAACTGGCGATTAACTTGGCACTGATGGGCTCTCTGAGCATCATCGTGGCTCAGCACATGTACGCGATGCCTCCCTACCCCTACATCGCGACCGACTACCCGACTCAGTTGTCCATCTTCACCCACCACATGTGGATCGGCGGATTCCTGATTGTTGGAGGAGCCGCTCACGGGGCAATATTCATGGTTCGGGACTACGAACCGAGCGGCAACGTCAATAACCTGCTCGATCGCGTGATCCGTCATAGAGATGCGATCATTTCCCACCTGAACTGGGTTTGTATATTCTTGGGCTTCCACAGCTTCGGTCTGTACGTTCACAACGACACGATGCGGGCTTTCGGTCGTCCTCAAGATTTGTTCTCGGATACCGGGATTCAGTTGCGTCCGATATTTGCGCAGTGGATCCAAAACATCCACACCTTGGCTCCGGGCACAACAGCGCCTAATGCTATGGAAGTCGTCAGCCACGCTTTTGGCGGCGGTGCAGTAGTAGTCGCCGGCAAAGTAGCGATGATGCCGATTGAGTTGGGTACGGCGGATTTCATGATCCACCACATCCACGCTTTCACCATTCACGTTACAGTCCTGATTCTCTTGAAGGGCGTGTTGTTTGCACGCAGTTCTCGCTTGATTCCTGACAAAGGCAACTTGGGTTTCCGGTTCCCTTGCGACGGCCCAGGCCGTGGCGGCACCTGCCAAGTTTCGGGTTGGGATCACGTGTTCCTCGGCCTGTTCTGGATGTACAACAGCATCTCGATCGTGATTTTCCACTTTAGCTGGAAAATGCAGTCGGACGTGTGGGGAACAGTAGCGCCAGACGGCACAATTTCTCACATTACCGGCGGCAACTTCGCACAAAGTTCGATCACGATTAACGGCTGGCTGCGGGACTTCCTCTGGGCGCAAGCTTCTCAGGTAATTCAGTCCTACGGTTCGGCACTGTCGGCCTACGGTCTGATGTTCCTAGCCGGACACTTTGTGTTCGCCTTCAGCTTGATGTTCCTGTTCAGCGGCCGCGGCTACTGGCAAGAACTGATTGAATCCATTGTTTGGGCTCACAACAAGCTTAAGGTAGCTCCCTCGATTCAGCCTCGCGCCCTGAGCATTATTCAGGGTCGGGCTGTGGGTGTAGCTCACTACCTCCTAGGAGGAATTGTCACTACGTGGGCATTTTTCCTAGCGCGAATCATTTCGGTAGGGTAAACTACCCCTAGGTTTTGGATTCGGGATTTGGGAGGAATCTCAAACTCTGAATCCAAACTCCGAACCGAATCCCTTCAATTTTGTTCAGGATTCAGGATTAATCAAGGCTTATGGCAACGAAATTTCCAAAATTTAGCCAAGACCTTGCCCAAGACCCGACCACACGGCGGATCTGGTACGGGATTGCCACAGCGCACGACTTTGAAAGCCACGACGGCATGACCGAAGAAAATCTTTACCAAAAGATTTTTGCTTCTCACTTCGGCCACGTAGCAATCATTTTCTTGTGGACATCGGGCAGCCTGTTCCACGTAGCATGGCAAGGTAACTTTGAACAGTGGATTAAAGACCCCCTAAACGTCCGCCCGATCGCTCACGCGATTTGGGACCCGCAATTCGGCGCTCCTGCAGTAGAAGCTTTCACTCAAGGGGGCGCTTCTAACCCAGTAGACATCTCTTACTCCGGTGTCTACCATTGGTGGTTCACCCAAGGGATTCGGACAAATGCCGACCTGTATCAAGGAGCTATCTTCTTGTTACTGCTGGCCGCTGTCTTCCTGTTCGCAGGTTGGTTGCACCTCCAACCCAAGTACCGCCCGAGCTTGTCTTGGTTCAAAAATGCTGAATCTCGCCTCAACCACCACTTGGCTGGTTTGTTCGGTGTCAGCTCTTTGGCTTGGACTGGTCACATGGTTCACGTTGCTATCCCCGAATCTCGCGGACAGCACGTAGGTTGGGACAACTTCCTGTCAACCCCGCCTCACCCGGCTGGTTTGGGTCCGTTCTTCAGTGGTAACTGGGGCGTATACGCCGAGAATCCAGATGCAGCGAACCATGTCTTCGGTACTTCCGAAGGCGCGGGAACCGCAATTCTGACTTTCTTGGGTGGCTTCCACCCTCAAACAGAATCCCTGTGGCTGACAGACATTGCTCACCACCACTTGGCGATCGCAGTTCTGTTTATCGTTGCCGGTCATATGTACCGGACTAACTTCGGTATCGGTCACAGCATCAAAGAGATGTTGGATTCTAAGGCTGGTTTGATAGGCGGCAAGAGTGAAGGGCAGTTCAACTTGCCTCACCAAGGCTTGTATGAAACCTACAACAACTCGCTGCACTTCCAACTGGCATTTCACCTCGCTGCTTTGGGCGTAATTACCTCCCTGGTAGCACAGCATATGTACGCGATGCCTCCCTACGCTTTCATAGGTAAGGACTTCACGACTCAGGCTGCGCTGTATACGCACCACCAGTACATTGCTGGATTCATCATGGTCGGCGCTTTCGCCCACGGAGCTATCTTCTTGGTGCGGGACTACGATCCTGAAGCAAATAAAGGCAACGTGCTCGATCGGGTGTTGCAGCACAAAGAAGCGATTATCTCTCACTTGAGCTGGGTGTCGCTGTTCTTGGGCTTCCACACTCTGGGACTGTACGTTCACAATGACGTTGTAGTTGCTTTCGGAACTCCTGAAAAGCAAATCTTGATTGAACCAGTGTTCGCACAGTTCATCCAAGCTGCTCACGGAAAAGCTCTCTACGGCATGGACGTGCTGTTGTCTAACCCTGACAGCATTGCTTCTACCGCTTGGCCCAACTACGGCAACGTATGGCTCCCAGGCTGGTTGGACGCGATTAACAACGGTACTAATTCTCTGTTCTTGGCGATCGGACCTGGCGATTTCTTGGTTCACCACGCGATCGCACTAGGCTTGCACACCACCACATTGATCTTGGTCAAGGGAGCTCTCGACTCTCGTGGTACTAAGCTGATGCCGGACAAGAAAGACTTCGGTTATGCTTTCCCTTGCGACGGCCCCGGCCGTGGCGGTACTTGCGACATCTCGGCTTGGGACTCTTTCTTCCTGGCTATGTTCTGGATGCTCAACACCCTGGGCTGGGTAACTTTCTACTGGCACTGGAAGCATCTGGGCATCTGGCAAGGTAATGTGGCTCAATTCAATGAGTCTTCTACCTACCTGATGGGCTGGTTCCGCGATTACCTCTGGCTGTATTCCGCTCAGTTGATCAACGGTTACAACCCGTATGGTACTAACAACTTGTCTGTCTGGTCTTGGATGTTCTTATTCGGACACCTTGTTTGGGCAACTGGTTTCATGTTCCTGATCTCTTGGAGAGGTTACTGGCAAGAGTTGATCGAGACTTTGGTTTGGGCTCACGAGCGCACTCCTTTGGCTAACTTGGTTCGCTGGAAAGACAAGCCTGTTGCTTTGTCCATCATCCAAGGTCGTGTAGTTGGTCTAGCTCACTTTACTGTGGGATACATCCTCACTTACGCTGCCTTTGTAATTGCCTCGACGGCCGGGAAATTCGGGTAACTCTGAACTCTGGTTTCTAGGTAATTAACTAAAATCCCCCGCCTTCTAGCGGGGGATTTTTTTGTATATTTCTGTAAGGAATTACCGCATAGGAAACAGTGCTATAAAGAAGAGAACGCATCACATATTCATGTGCATATTGTCGTGTCTCAATTATTCAACCGCATCCCTGGACGAACCTATTTATTACTAGCAATCATAATTTTTGCTGCCTCTAACTCTGTCATTCGCAAACTGACCGATTTAGGAGCCCAGAACCCGATCGACGGCAGAAATTTGATTTCACTTTGTAATGTTTTATTTGTAGGGAATCTCTGCGCGTTAGCAGTTTTATTCCTGGTTTATCGCCAGCAATGTACGGTGCAAAATTTCCGATCGATTCCCAGTAAAACATGGTGGGGGCTGATCGGAATTTCTTTGCTATCTGGGGCATTGGCTCCAGCCTTAACTTTTATGGCGTTGGATTTAACCGCTGTCAATAATGTGGTACTGATTGGACGCATCGAGCCGCCTCTGATTTTAGCGCTGTCGATTCTAATTTTGGGCGATCGCGTCAATTTTTGGGTGATTGCCGGGGCGATCGTTTCCTTTGTGGGTGTTGCACTGACTATTGTATTGCAAGCACCGACTACCGATATGATGGACATGGGCGGATTGACGATCGGCAGAGGCGAATTCATGGCAGCATCCGGGGCGATCGCGTTAGCTATTTCGACGATTATTAGTAAAGTCACGCTCAAACAAATTCCGTTAGGATTGTTCTCTATTATCAGAACAACACTGGGAACAGTTGTTTTCTTTATTGTCGTTTTAATCTTATATACTCCCACCCACTTTATCGATGTTTTTGCGCCCTTCCTCTGGCAGTGGATGCTCCTTTATGGTGCGATTATTGTTGTTGGCGGACAACTGTGCTGGTTTACCGGACTAAAAACGACGGGCGCTGCAGATGTATCCCTCGCCAGTTCGTTTAGTCCGATCGCGGGGATTTTAACCGCCTATTTGATTTTGTCCGAAACGCCCACAACAGCTCAATACATCGGCGGCAGCATCATTTTAATCGGGATCGTTCTCAATCAAATTGGCGTTTTTCGCAAGCAAACCCAACCCGCGCCTCAACCTTCTGTAAGTCCGGCAAAAGAGATGGATCTGGAAGTGGGATTCAAAGGGGTTTAACGGTGAATACCCAGCCTTAGTTAAGGGGCGATCGAGTCAATCGATTTTAGATTTTAGATTTTAGATTTTAGATTGACCCCACGGATAAATGCGAGGGCTTGAGGATTTTCGATTTTCGATTTTGGATTGATTCCACGGATAAATCACGTGGCGGGTACCATCAAGAAATTCGCTTGTCAAAACTTAAAAGGGATTGGAACATACTACAGATTCTTAGTTACAATAAGTAACCCTAGAAGTTGATATTCCCAACAGTCTGATTAATGTTCGTCGGCGGGAGAATGCGAAGCGGTTGGCTGAGTCTCTCAAGCAGGAATAAAAGTACGATCGCAACTAAATTTTTGAGGTAGCCTGCTGGAATAAAGTCATAATATCAACTCCGCTAACATCGGAATTGTAAAATCGAATCAACAGTCAATATTCAACTATCATTCAGCTTTTTGACTCACAGTCAACAGTCAACAGTCAACAGTCAACAGTCAACAGTCAACAGTCAACAATCACGGACGGTTCAACCGGAAACGATATGACACAGTAGTATAAGGAAGACCTCGCATATATTCATGATTTTGGGCATAGCGATTATGCTCTCAAATCTGCCCCTGCTATATTGAATATCTTGGCCCAAAACAAGCTACAACAAGGTTTAGTCGTGGACTTGGGTTGTGGCAGCGGATTGTCAGCACTAGAATTCACAAAGGCTGGTTATCGTGTTCTGGGAGTTGATATTTCTGAGTCTTTGATTGCAATTGCCCCAAACAGAGTGCCTGATGGCGAGTTTCGAGTTGAGTCGCTGTTTAAAACTGATATCCCACCGTGTAATGCTGTCACCTCGATCGGCGAATGTTTTAATTATCTGTTTGATGCAGACAACGATCGCCAAAACCTGGTGCAGTTTTTCCGTCGCATTTATCACGCCTTAACCGAGGGCGGTGTTTTCATCTTTGACATTGCCGAACCCGGACAGATTGTAGCAGGAAACATAACCAAAGGATTCACGGAAGGAAAAGATTGGATTGTTCTGGTTGAGAAGGAAGAAAATCAAGAGAATCAAACCTTAATTCGCCGCATCATTACTCTTCGTAAAGTAGGGGAAACCTACAGGCGAGATCAGGAAATACACTGTTTGCGGTTGTACAAGGCAAAAGATATTGCCCAAGCACTCGATCGCGTAGGTTTTCAAGTTCAAATCATACGCAGTTATGGTGAGTACAACTTGCCAAAAGCTCATGCAGGATTCATTGCACGTAAACCCATTTTAGAGGGCAACTTGATCGCATAACTGACTTGAGGGTCGATCGGTCTTTTCACTCTACCACTCGGGCGATCGTCTCCTCTGCTGTGCTGGATTTAGTGTATCGCAGCATTGAGCAAGGACAAGCTGCGCTTGATGCGTCAAACTAGAGATCTATGAAGAAACCCGCTTTCTGACCTCGACGCGCGTAAGTCCCATCATAAAAACCTCATTAATACTGTTATGACAGGATTTGAACCCTTTGCTATAAGTTGTGTTAGCGGTATCGCCCTCCCCATTTTCCAGTCAGTCTATGGAAGCGGTGGCAATTTTCTCGGCTGGATGGGGAAAAAGCTAGATGAGAAAACTAAACAGCTAATTTACACGGCATCGGGGGAATACGGCAAACGCTACTTGAAGCGTCACTGCATTCTGAAAGCATTGGGAATGCGGGAGGCTGTGCCATTAGAATCGGTTTATACTGCTGTGCAGTTTTTGGATGAGCAAGAAATCCGCAGTTTTGAATCAATCCAAAATTTAGAAGAAGCTTACCGCCAAGCAAAAGAGCGAAGTTTTCAGCAGCAAGATTGCCAGAAGCAAGAAGGGCTAAAAATTGCTAATCAGAAGCAATATTTGATGGTGTTAGGGCAGCCAGGGGCCGGAAAATCTACATTTTTGCGGAAAATAGGACTCGAAGCACTGAAGGGCAAAAAAGGCGGATTTAAGCACGATCGCATTCCTGTTTTTATCGAACTTAAAAGCTTTATATCTAGCCAGATAGACATAGAAAAATTAATTGTTGAAGAGTTTAGCATTTGTGGCTTTCCCTCTTCTGAGCAATTTATCGCTAAGGCATTAGAGCAGGGAAAGCTGTTAATCTTGCTGGATGGATTGGATGAAGTGCCGACAGTCAACACAAATGACGTCATTAGTAAAATTCAAAATTTTGTTGACCGCTATGATAAAAATAGCTTCATTGTCTCTTGTCGCACAGCCGCTTATAGAAACAACTTTCAACGCTTTACCGATGTCAAACTAGCCGACTTTGACGATACTCAAATTGAGCAATTTATTGGTAACTGGTTTCAGTCTGAGGTAGGAACGGCTCAAAAATGTTGGCAGTTATTGCAAAAGCCAGAATATGCAGCAGCTAAAGAGTTAGCCCACACGCCATTATTGCTAACCTTCCTCTGCCTCATTTATGACCGTTCGCAAAACTTTCCGAATAATCGCAGTGTTCTTTACAAAAAGGCTTTGCGGATATTGTTGGAAGAATGGGCAGCGGAAAAGCGGATTCAGAAAGAGGAAATTTATCAAGGACTCAGCACAGAGTTAGAGGAGAGTTTGTTATCGGAGATTGCTTATACTGGTTTTGAGGCTGATAAGCTGTTTTTTTCGCAGCGAGAAGTGGTTGAGCAACTCAAAACTTTTTTAGCAACTAATTTGAATGTACCGAAGCATTTAGACGGTGAGGCGGTGCTGAATGCGATCGCAGTTCAACAGGGGATTTTGGTAGAACGAGCTGAGGATGTGTTCTCGTTTTCGCATTTGACGCTTCAGGAATATCTCACGGCGCAATATATTGCTGATAATAATTTAATTGAGCAGTTAGTTACCGACCATCTTTCCGATCTACGCTGGCGAGAGGTGTTTTTGTTGGTAGCGGGGTTGGTGCGGGCAAAAAATGGGGCTGATGACTTGCTGCTGTTAATGGAAAAAGAAGCTCAAAAGTACATTAACACGCCGAAGTTGCAAGGGCTATTGCAATGGGCAGATGCAGCGACTAAGGACTCGGAAGGTGATTTTAAGCCTGTGGGTAAACGTGCAGCAGCGATCGCCAACGCCTACGACATCGCCAACGCCAACGCCCTCGGCTACGCCCTCGGCTACGCCAACGCCAACGCCTACGCCTACGCCAACCCCAAGGCCAACGCCTACGCCAACGCCTACGCCAAAGCCATCGCCAAGGTTAACGGCCTCGCCATCGCCTACTTCAACCTCATCACCTACGTCAACGCCAAGACCAACGCCAACGCTATCGCCATCGCCCAGACCATCGCCAGCGCCGAAGAATTTAAAAAAATCAAAATCTTCAAGGATGTGAATTGGACTGAACTGATTGCTCAACTGACAGCACTCAAAGATCGATTTGCTAATGCTAACCAATCCGACCAAATAGACTTAGCCTTTTTAGATTGCCTTTTAGATACGTTGTGTAACACACTCCATCTCAATCTAGAAATAGTCAAATTATCTAAGGAAGAAGCAAAGGCGGTGAGAGATTATTTATATGCCAATTATTTAATCATTCAATGCAAAGAAGCAGCAGTGAGAATATCAGCAAAAACCTGGGAAGAAATAGAATCGCGGATGTTGGTAGCTCCAGACAATTCTACCATTTGAGATTCTAGATACGGTCCTGGACGCACTCCGAATCCTCGAAACCGGGTTTTTTTCCTAATCTGCTGGTTGCAACGCCTCTTTTCGTAAAAACCCGGTTTCTGGACGCCCATGTGTAATATCAATTCCGGTTGCATTGGAATGATTAAACCGCAGAGAACGCAGAGAACGCAGAGTCAGAGAACAGAGAGATGAATACAGGACGATGAAGGGCGGATTTGATAGAACTGATTCAATCAGGCTTTGACCTGGTTTTCCTCAGCTTCAAATCTCCCCATTCACCTGCATCTGATGCACCTTATCTGCCAACTCTTGGCGGCTTTCCTTATCGAGTGCATCAATTGCCAGCATTCCCAAGTACACGACTTCCTTCTGGGTTAGTCTGGTCGCTAGTGCTTGTTTTTGAATGACTTCCTTAATCGCGGAACTGACGGCGATCGCAGTATTAGTTTTAGCCACGAAGAATAATCAACTATTAATAACAACTTTCCTTGATGTTACCCTCCTCAATCCGATTAAGTACAAGAATCTTTGACTAAGTACAGTTAATCAGGCTCTAGTTTAAAAAACACAAAAAAGCGATCGCCCCCGGTGTAGACAACTTAAGGGGGATCGGATCAAATCTAATCGCTGATTCAGTGGACAAAAGTGGATTATGCGGCATAACTGTATCCATCGACTCGATGAACCGCAAGGCAATATTTAGCCCTAACTGGGCTAACCTTGCCGACCTGTGTAACCATTTCAAACACCCCCGTTGCGCGAACACTTAAGCGCCCAACATGAGTTCCGGCAAATTTCCCTGTAGGCAAAATAGCACGAATTATATCGCCAGTTTGAAAGCCAAAAAAAGCTTTCTGTCTAGTACGATGTCTGATTGGAAACCCATATTTGTTAGTGGTGCACATTCGGCGAGTTCCCCATCCTTTTGCAGTTATAAGCAAGGGCTTGGTAATTTTTATCGACAACTTTTCCACCACGCCAACACAAGCAGCGTCTAAGTAGTGACGCTTTTGAACACCTAATTTGACGCGATTGAATTTGGTTCTGCCACCAGTCCCAAGGGAGACTGGCAATCCAGTTTCTTGAAGCCTTTGATACAATGCCCATCGGGTAGAGTTAACAGCAGCAGCATCTTTTAATGGTGATTTTGAAGCGGCTAAAATCCGCCTGAGAACATCTGGTTTCTTACTTAGGAATTTCTCAATTGGGTCATTTCCTTTTTTCTGGTTGCAATCATGGCAAGCCAAGGTAAGGTTGCTAACCCGATTTGTCCCCCCTTTGCTCGACGCCAAAATATGCTCAATTTCTAACGGAGTATTTTCTACTCCACAGTAAGCGCATTTCCTTCCCCATTTGGCTAACAAATATTCCTTGACTTCAAACCCGGCTAACTCGCCTCTGTGATACTCTGTACCACTGATTTCCGGGTTCATCAGAGCTTGCGTATCAAACCGTACTAACTCCTGAGAAATACCCGTAATAGGCGCCCACTTTCTGAGCCTATTCACCCAAGTTAGAGTAGTTTTCACTCGATGATCGAGCGCCGGAGCTAACCAGCCTTTTTTACGGGTTCTATTGAGAAATCGTGGTTGACGATAACGAGTTTTACGATGCCGCCGATTACGACGAATGGCTCTGCGGGATGCCAATGAATCTTTGATCGCTTGCCCACGATGGGTTAATTCAGCACCCCAGATAACCGCATCATTCGAGAGTAATGCTAGGCCAGTAGTTTTAGAGCCTGGGTCTATTTTTAACTGGATAGGCCCAGTTATTTCTGCTGATGCAGTTTTTAAGATGAGCGTAAAAGGAAAGTGACGAAAGACGGCAGCTTTTCTTTGGGTAAGAAGTAAACGAGCTAACCCTGGATGAACAGGATTAAGGGGGCGTTTGTTGGTGTCAATAACAAAGACCAAGTTGGACATTTGATTGAAAACTCTGATTGCTCAGGTAATTTTTTCCTCGTCAAAGTTACTCCGGCTTGTTTGGCTCAACTCACTTCCTTAGCTAAATACAGATGTTTAAAGTTGAACGACAGAGCAAAAAGCTGGAAAGCACTTTTTGGTGTCTTGACCGGAGTAACGTAGCTATTGGCTAAGACTGGCTATCTTTCACCAAATGCACTGGTTGTCCAGTGTTGTTTAGTGTTTAGCCGATAGCCTTTAAAACTTAAATAGACAGTTACTAGCTGTCTGAATTACCATGATAGCAGCATTCCAGCTAAAATCAAGCACCCTGGCTTGCTCGAAAATTATCCACAAGTACCCAGTCCTTCATCCGCTGGCAAGATTTGTCACAGAAGAAACTGTTGCACTGCTGTTCAATATTTCAACAGACCAGATTTACCGGATCGAATGCTGTCGCTACATGGTCTACGTCCACGCCAAAGGCATCAGTCGGTTTGTCAGTTATGCCGATTTTCCGCCAATTTTACAAGTTGAATTACCGAAACTTCAAGACTTTGGCAGATGGTACAAACGCTGGAAAGGCAAAAAAGCACCTGATTTTTGGACACAGTTTTATACACATCAATTCAAATTTGCTACTACTGCGGATACACAGCTTGCATGGGGCCTCTTGGTAGCTGCAGTCAAATCCCTGTTCTCAGAAACAGCTTTGCAACAACTGCGAGATGCTTATTTATACGAAAAATATAGGCGGGAAAATTTTTGAATATACGATCGCCCCGAACCTCATTTCACCAAAAGTGCGAGATCCCTTTTTCCCTCAAATCTCCCAATCACCTGCATCTGATGCACCTGATTGGCCAATTCTTGCCAGCGTTTTTCCTCTAGCTTGTCAATCGCCAGCATCCCTACATAGATAATTTCCTTCAGCCTTAGTTGGGTTGCTAGCGCCTTTTTCTGCACAAGTTCCTTAATTATGGGGCTGACTCCAATGGCGGTACAGGCTCTGGTCACAAAACTAACCGGAAATTAACAACTTCGATTAAATCTTAGCGCTTTTCATCTGAGCTTTTAGCTGCGATGCAACTTGTTTAACCGCGTTTAGACAAGACGCAACACAATGTGAACTCAATCTATCAGAAAATGCTGACTTATCTAAGAAATATTACAAAATCTACCCTAAGATAGTTTGATGCTAGAGTTATTAAGTGCTGTGACGAGCGATCGCTCTTTCCCATCGCCTCTTTACCATCCCACAGAGCGAAAGACTAAGTTTACTTGGGCTTATACTTCGGCTGCCGGCTTCTTAAGCCTATGTATCTGTAAATGACTTAGTGCCGAAGATTCAATTAACCATATCACCATCACAATTGGAGATTTTCAATGAAACTCAGTAAATCTTTGGGATTGTTGTTGACATTAATTTGTATCACAGTCATAGCTGTGACTACTTTCAGATTAAGCCCTAGTTTCGCTCGTTCTACGCCGGTGATGTCAGCACAAGAATCAGCAGAAAAAGTAACTACAGATCTGATTGCACAAGGTGCTTCAGCAAGAACTCTCTACGCTAAGTTAGGACGCCACGAAGGACTCACAAAAATCATTGATACTGCAGTAGGTATCATATTAGTTGACCCAGAAATTGGTAAATACTTTATTGGCTTGGGTACACACTCAAAACTGAGGCTGCGTGAGTTGTTAGTGGCTCAATTCTGCCAAGCGGCAGGGGGGCCTTGTGTTTATACAGGGCGGAGTATGGAGCTTTCCCATAGTGGAATGGATGGAGGTCTCGGGGACAATGAATTTAACGCTTTTGCTAATGCTGTGTCCCAAGCTCTCGATCAAAATGGCGTCAATCCATCACCCAAAGCCGAAGTCATGGCATTTGTTGAGAGTCTCAGAGACAAGATTGTCGAAAATTAATATGAAACGCTCCAATCTCCTCGTGCTTTCGGTGGCATTTCTGCTACTGTCAGCAATGGTAACGGCCGACTCCGCCCATGCACAACCGTCAGAGCCAACCACCGAGATGAAAGTTCCAGTATCCCCAATGCCGAGGCAGCCTTCTGAGCCATTTTCCAGCCCTCCTACTGTTGCTCCACCCAATTCTCAATCCAACGATCGACCTTTGTGTTTTTATCAGCGCTCGGATACCACGATAGTTGATTTGAGCAAACTGTGTGGGGCTAAGAGCACCGAAACGCGTACAAATGCTAAATTGGAGAACGCTCCCGTTGACAAGGGCAGCACCCCAATTTATTGGTAGAAAAATCAGAATTTCGATCAGTACACGAGTTCGATAGGATCGCCCTTACCTTACTTCACCCGAAGTCCGCGCGAGCGAAGCTATCCCCAACGCGCGTGCCTTGGGGAAGGGTAGGGAATCGCCCTTTCCCCCTCAAATCTCCCCATTCACCTGCATCTGATGCACCTGATTGGCCAATTCTTGCAAGCGCTTTTCGTCTAACTCGTCAATCGCCAGCATCCCGACATAGATAATTTCCTTCAGCGTTAGTCGGGTTGCTAGCGCCTTTTTCTGCACAAGATCCTTGATAATTGGGCTGACTCCAATCGCGGTACTGGCTCTAGTCACAAAGGTAACGGGAGATTAACAACTTTGACTAAATCTTAGCACCTTTAAGCTCAGCTTTTATTTGCGCTGCAAAGTGTTTAAGCGCGTTTTGACAAGACGGAACACAAGGGTTTATCGTCGAAATGTGGGAAGGTCGGTGTAAACGTGGAAAGGCTGATCGACTATTCCTCCAAAACCTCAACCAAATCCTCAATCATCACATCAAAAGTCCGAGCTAACTTCCCCACGCAAGTAAAGTCAACTATTGCCATCTCAGAACGACGAGCATAGCTTCGGACAGTGCTATAAATTACCCCGGAACGATCGGATACTTCCTTAAATTTTAAAACACTTCATCCTCGATTCCCAGCCACCATTCCCCCAGATTCATTAAATCTTTGTGAATGTCGGTAAGTTCTGTCATATACTCTTCAGCAGAAATCTCCGATCGCCTTTCTTGCAATTTTTTGAGTCGCAGTTGCACCAACAGCCAAGGTTTGGAAATCCCGTCTTTTGCTTCGATATATTTGGCTAGATCTTTGCTGTCCATAGTTATTGGTTATTTGTTATGGGTTATATCATTTCTAGTTGTATCGGAATGATTAAACCGCAGAGAACGCAGAGAACGCAGAGAAATCAGAGGAAAAGAAGAGAGAGATGAATAATTACTAGGCTAACGGGCTTAATATTATAGGACTTTTGAAACGGCTTAAAAAAGCTCTCATTTTTCCCAGTCGGTTTCAACCGACTTGAGCTTTGAGCCAGGGGTTTCAACCCCTGGCAGACTGACGAACTGCCGGACTTGGAAGCTAAGATGCCTCCGGCAAACATCCTTTACCTATAATCCGAAGTCTGAATATTATTCAACTTCGCAGCATATTTCATGCCGTATTCCGGGCGACAGAAGCGATCAAGCTGAGACTCAAAGAAAGCCCGATTTGCCTTCAAATGCTTGGGATTCGGGTCATCTAAAGGATACAAAAGAGCAGTCCGCAAAGCTTGAATCACCGCCGAAGTAACGCAGTACATTGATCGCTGAAATGTCACCCCAATTTGATTGAGGATATCATCTTCGCCGCGACAGCGCTGTTTGTAGAAATCCATCAAATAAGGCGGTAGGAAATGCAGCATATCTTGTGCTAGCAAAGTCGGCGGAATCCCCGCCGTACCTACCGGGAATTTGTCTGCATACAAAACTCCGTAGTGGAAGTCTTTTTGGTCGTCAGGAACTTCCTTAGCTTGAGCGTTGTAAGATTTGGTGCCTCGGAATGGCGAAGTGCGATAAAATACAGCTTCTACGTAAGGTAACGCTGCTTCGTAAAGCCAAGTGAAACCCTTAGATTTCGGGATGATTTCGTACTTCTCGCCGTCGATGTAAACGTGGTGGTAAATCGGACGTCCGGCGATCGCAAATATGCCATTTACTAGGAAATCCATCGCCTGCGGGACTGTCGTAATTTTCCCTTCGTCGTACAAGTCAGAAACCTCAAAAAACACCGGCGCCATGACTTCCCAGAATAAACCGAGATTGCTGTAATAAGACATTTGGCGGCACTGTTCTAAAAACATTTCTGGAAATGCTTTGTGCAGTCCTAGCATGAATGGGTCTTTTTTGAAGTAAGCTTTAATTGCCCGATCGGCATTAGCCTTATATTCGTCACTGTCCAAATAAGGATCGAATTGATTGGTCGGCACGTACAAGCCCCGGTGCCAAAGCATTGCCCTCATGCACTCTTCGGCAAATTCCATGTTAATGCGATCGTGCCACAAATGGTGAAACAGCCGCGGCATTTTCCCAGTTTCACCCTTCTGCATGAACTCCAAAAGTTCCGGGTGAACACTTCCTGTCCCGCGCCAAATCCGCAAATCTGCACCGTCGCCTGCATAGTGATTTTGCAAGTCTAAATACTCCTGGGGCAAGAAGTATTTAAAGAAGGGAAGCGGGTGTAAAAATACCCGTTCTGCGATGTAAAGCAAATCCCGCCAGTAAAAGTCCATCGGCACCGCGTAAGCTTTCCAGATAGCAATGATTTGCATCAGATTTTCCGGCGTATCTGGAATCATCGCGCCGCCAGCTTCCAGCCTGTGAATTATTTCAGCAAATTGGTGTTTGGAAGCAGGTAGTTTAGTTGCTGGTTTATTAGGGGTTTGTACCATTGTTTCTTCCTTTGATTGAGTGAATCTAAATATTTTGAATTATTGCAAAAAGTTGCGATTCTTTAACTTCCAGGCTAGAGCCTGGGAACCGATATCCAGGCCGGCGAGTCGGAAAATTGGAGGCAGAGCCTCCGGTTCTGCGTTTCCAGGCAGAGCCTGGAAACGAGTAGATTCTTAGTCTGCGGAGGCGGACTTCGTTTGTGTAGACGCGATTTCAAGAGCCGAATGTTCTAGGGGATAGCTGATAGCAACCTGGGCATTTCTGTCAATCGGCAGAGTAGCAACGATCGCATTTGTAGTAGATTCGCTCCACTTGAGCAGCCAAGCAGGTTGAATTCCCAACACAAAAATGATGCCCGCCAAAACCAGCGCCGGCATATTTTCAGCAAACGTAACTGGAGGGTAGTAAGCCGTGGCATTGTCCAACTTCCCAAAACAGGTGCGGTTGAGCAGAATCACAAAGTAAACTGCTGTTAAACCCGAAGCTAAAATGCAGAGTAAAGTTGGAATTGGAAAGATCGAGAAACTGCCTTGAAACACTAAAAATTCGGCAACAAAACCCACCAAGCCCGGAATTCCGGCGCTTGCCATGCCGCCCAAAACTAACAGGGAACTGGCAGTTGGTAAACCCCGCATTGGGTTCATCAAACCATTGAGCACGTCCAAATCCCGCGTGCCGACTTTGGTTTCGATGATGCCTACCAAATAAAACAGCAAAGCTAAAATTAAGCCGTGGCTTACCATTTGCCCGACAGCGCCGATTAATGCCAGCTTCGTACCCGCAGCGCAAGCAACGAGGATGTAGCCCATATGCCCGATCGAACTATAGGCTACCATGCGCTTGATGTCTTTTTGGGCGATCGCGCTCAAAGCCCCGTACATCACGCTCACAGTCCCGATAATCGCTAAACCGGGAGCTATAATCGACCAAGTTTCGGGAAACATCTGCAAGCCAAACCGCACTAAACCGTAAGTTCCCAACTTTGCCAGAATCCCTCCCAGCAAAATTGCTGTTGCTGGCGAAGCTTCCACGTAAGCATCCGGTAGCCAAGTGTGCAGCGGCACCAAGGGAATTTTAATTCCCAACCCAATTAGCAAAATTGTTAGCAGGATTAACTGCAAATTTCTCGGCAATTCTTGAGTGGTAATCGCACTGTAATCGAAATTTAAAGAACCGCTCAGCCAAGCCACACCCAAAAATGCTGCCAGCACTAAAAGTCCCGAAACTGCCGTGTAGATCAAAAACTTCATGGCAGCGTATTCCCGCTGCTTTCCGCCCCAAATCGCAATCAACAGGTAAAAAGGAATTAATTCTACTTCGTAAAACAGTACAAACAGCAACAAATTTTGAGACATCAAAGCTCCGGCAATACCAGCATTGATTAGCAAAATCAAAGCGTAGTAAAGCTGGGGGCGCTCCATATTTTCGCCAGTGCCGTAAATGACTAATAGCGTCAGCAAAGCACTTAAAACCAGCAGCGGCAAGGACAAGCCGTCAATGCCCAAGTTGTAGCTCAAACCTAATTGTGGAATCCAAGGTAAATATTCTTGAAATTGCAGTCCGGAATTGGTGGTATCGAATTGAGTCAACAGCCAGATATTCCAAATGAAAATAGCAGCAGCAAAAGCCGAGGCTATGGAACGCAGACGCATCCCATTGATATTTCCGGGCAGGAACCCGACTACCGCAGCGCCCAACGCGGGCAACCAGAGCAAGGCACTAAGCATAATGTGTCAAGAGTAAAGAGTAAAGAGTAAAGAATCAATTTTTCTGGTTTTTGTGTGTGATAATTTCCGTCCTGAACGCAAATGAAACAGGTGGTAAGGTGCGTCCGAGCCCCAAACCCTCGCTAATTTGTCTATAACTCGCGATGACGCACCCTACAAGTCGATCGTCCTCTGCCTCGGACTTTGAGCCTGAATTTGAGAGTTTAGATGTTAACTTTTCCCAAATTATCAATCCCAAATTGCATCACGACTAAGAAACGATACTGACTGCCCCCGTGTCTAAATCGTAGTATCCACCAGTAACTATCAGTTTACCCTCTTGAATTAACTGAGAGATAACTGGAGACTTTTTCAAGTTCTCAATTTGCAGCCTAACATTCTCTTTGACGGCATTTTCTACCTTATCGCCCGGTTGGTTTTTCGACCTTTCTACAGCCTCCTTAATGGCATTGGTCAAACTGCCAATTTGACCGGGAAGTTCACCTCCTTCGATGGCTGCTTTTACCGCACCGCACCTTTCATGCCCGACTACCATAAGCACTTTTGCTCCCAGTACCAGGCAGCCAAATTCCAGGCTGCCCTTTTCTTCTGGGGTAACCACATTTCCGGCCACGCGATCGACAAAGCAATCTCCAATTCCTTGATCGAAGATAATTTCCGCAGGAAAGCGGGAATCTGCACAGCCGAGAATAGCAGCAAAGGGTTTTTGAGTTTGGGCAACTTCGGTGACGCGCGCCAAGGTTTGGTTGGGATTTTGGCGTCTGTTCTCAACAAACCGCTTGTTCCCGTCGATTAACTTTTGCAGAGCTGCCTGGGGAGTAATGTCATTTTGAGCAATTACTGGTTCGGGTGCAGCCAACTCAGCGCCTGCTCGTGCTGCGAGTATGCCTGTACCAATAGCACCTGCGACAAATTTGAGGGAATTGCGCCGGGAAATATTGAATTGTTTGTTGTTTGAGTTCATTCGTTTTGCCTTATTTGAACGAGTTGGAAATCTTTGTTCAAGACTTCATCTTTTTAAGATTTTAGATTAAAACTGTCACCTAAAATCTTAAATTTTCAATGTCTTTATCCCCTACAATCTCACCGATTGCACAATTTGCAATAAACCCGTAGGGGCTGGTTGATTGCAAATAGCCTTAACAAGTGCTTCGAGGTTATTTACACCCACCCCAGCATAGGAACAATAGTGCATGCCCCCGTGTCTAAATCGTAGTAGCAACCAAAAATTTTCAGTGTACCCGCTTCGATGCGCTCATAGAGCAATTGAGAGGCTTTCAACCTGTTAGCTTGCAGCCTAATATTGGCTTTGACGGCATTTTCTACCTTATCGCCCGCTTGGTTTTTCGAGCTTTCTACAGCCGGCATAATGGCCTCGGTCAAACTGCCAATGTGACCGGGAAGTGGACCTCCTTCGATGGCTGCTTTTACCGCACCGCACCTTTCATGCCCGAGTACCCAAATCACTTTTACTCCCAGTTCCACGACGGCAAATTCCAGGCTGCCAATTTCTTCTGGGGTAGCCACATTTCCGGCCACGCGACAGACAAATATATTTCCAAATCCTTGATCGCAGATAATTTCCACAGGAACGCGGGAATCTGCACAGCCGAGAACAGCAGCAAAGGGTGCTTGAGATGGGGCAACTTCGGTGATGCGCTTCCACTCTTGGTCGGGAAATTTTCGTTTGTTCTCAACAAACCGCTGGTTCCCCTCGATTAACAGTTGGTGAGCTCGATCGGGATTCGGGGGATTTTCAGCAATTACTGGTTCGGGTGCAGCCAACTCAGCGCCTGCTCGTGCTGCAATTATCCCTGTACCAATCGCACCTGCGACAAATTTGAGGGAATTGCGCCGAGAAATATTGAATTGTCTGTGGTTTGAGTTCATTTATTTTGCCTTATTTGAACCAGGTTGACATCTATGTTCAAGAATTCATCTTTTTAAGATTTTAGATTAAAACTGTCACCTAAAATCTTAAATTTTAAAGGTCTTTACCCCTACAATCTCACCGATTGCACAATTTGCAATAAACCCGTAGAGGCTGGTTTATTGCAAATAGCCTTAACAAGTGCTTCGAGGTTATTTAAAGCCGCGCCAGCGGAGGAACAATAGTGCATGTCCCCGTGTCTAAATCGTAGTATGCACCAACAATTTTCAGTTTACCCTCTTCGATTAACTGATTGAGAACTGGAGAGGCTTTGCACCTTTGAGCTTGCAGCCTAACATTCGCTTTGACGGCATTTTCTACCTTATCGCCCGCTTGGTTTTTCGAGCTTTCTACAGCAGGCTTAATGGCCTCGGTCAAACTGCCAATGTGACCGGGAAGTTGACCTCCTTCGATGGCTGCTTTTACCGCACCGCACCTTTCATGCCCCAATACCAAAATCAGTTTTACTTTCAGTACCAGCGCGGCAAATTCCAGGCTGCCAATTTCTTCTGGGGTAGCCACATTTCCGGCCACGCGACAGACAAATATATTTCCAAATCCTTGATCGAAGACAATTTCCGCAGGAACGCGGGAATCTGCACAGCCGAGAATAGCAGCATAGGGTGCTTGAGATGGGGCAACTTCGGTGATGCGCCTCCAGTCTTGGTCGGGAAATTTTCGTTTTTTCTCAACAAACCGCTGGTTCCCCTGGATTAACAGTTGCAGAGCTCGATCGGGATTCGGGGGATTTTCAGCAATTACTGGTTCGGGTGCAGCCAACTCAGCGCCTGCTTGTGCTGCGATTATCCCTGTACCAATCGCACCTGCGACAAATTTGAGGGAATTGCGCCGGGAAAGATTGAATTGTCTGTGGTTTGAGTTCATTCTTTTTGCCTTATGGGAACGACTTGGGAATCTGTGCTCAAGAATTCATACTTTTAAGATTTTAGATGAAAACTGTCACCTAAAATCTTAAATTTAAAATTTTTTTACCCGCCTACAATCAGCGATAGGCGAGCTAGCAGTGGCCAGCTTATGAGCAGTCCCAAAACGGCAACTCCGAACAGAATTGTCAAGGCGTAAAACTGAGTTTGACCGTTAACGTTGTATTTGAGGCTTTGCCCGCCGAAAACTGTGGCAAAACCGATTAAGTTCACGAATCCGTCAACAATATTGCGATCGACCCAGGAGATAACTTGAGCAACTAAACCGACTGCAAATATCACTGTCACCCGGTAAAGTTGGGCAGTGTAAAAGTCGTAGGCAAAAAAGTCTTGCAAAGCTTGAGAACCAATTCGCACCGGTTTCTCCCATTTGTCGTTCAGGTAAACAAATGCTCCTGCACCGACGCCGATCGCCGTTGACAAAACTAGCAGTCCGCTTGCGGTATAATTCAAACTTGCCACAGGTAATAAATTCCACGCCGCCAGCAAGTGCGGAACGTGCAAAGTAAAGCCCATTAAAAAAGTCATTGGCAAGATAAAAGGCCAGTGAACTTCCGGCGCTCGTTCGGTCATTTGCTTTGGTTTGCCGCCAAAAACTAAACCGAAGACGCGCACCAACCCAAAAGCAGTGACGCCGTTTACAAACAAAACTATTCCTAACAGCAAAGGCTTAGCTTCCGAAAGCCCCGATGCTAAATTTTCTAAAGCCCAGAAACAGCCGAAGGGGGGCAGTCCCACCAATCCAGCGCTACCGACAATAAACGATATGGCCGAAATCGGCCGCTTTCCCCACAAACCGCCGAGAGCTCGGACATCCTGAGTGATACTGTTCCAAACTACCGAACCGATGCTCATCACCAGCAAACCCATTGCCAAGCTGTAGGCAAATATTAATGTCAGGGCTGTCTCGGCTTGTCCGGTGCCGACGGCGATAAATACTAAGCCCATGTAAGAGCTGACTATATAGGAAAGCGTGCGCTTGATGTCAATTTGGGCGATCGCAATTAATGCAGCACCCACCGCCGTTGCAGCACCCACAGCAATAGTTGCCGTCACCCCAATCGGCGACAAAGCAATCACTGGCTGCAACTTAATCAATATCCAAGCACCAGTTTCGACAACTACGGTGTTCCGCAAAATCGTCGCCGGCAGCGGGCCTTCCATCGCCTCATCCAGCCACAGGTGCAAGGGAAACTGAGCGCACTTACCCATCGGCCCGGCAATCAAAGCTAAGGTCAACAGCGTCGCTACAGTGGGGTCAAGCTTTGCAGTTTGGGCCCAAACAGCCAACTCATCAAAATTCCAAGTTCCAGCCAGCGGCAGAATGGCGACTACTCCCATCAGCAGGAATAAGTCACCCACCCGCTTGGTTAAGAAAGCGTCGCGGGCGCCTGTCACCACCAAAGACTGATTGAACCACAGCCCGACTAGCAGGTAAGTACCCAAAGTCAGAACTTCCAAAATCATGTAGCTGAAGAACAGAGAATTGCACAGTACCAAGCCGCACATCCCCGCTTCAAACAGCCCCATCAGGGAAAATAATCGAGCCCAGCCCCAGTCCATTTCCATGTAACCGAAAGCATAAATCTGCGCCAGCAAGTTCAGTCCGGTAACCAAAACTGTCGCGCCGACGGTGACAGTAGAGATTTCTACGGGAATGGTTAAGTCTAAACCTGCTACATTCAGCCAGGGAATTAACTGGTGGCGGGCCGGTTGGTTCCAGATAGCTGTGAGGGCGATGACGCCGTGTAAGAAAGCGAACAAGGTTAAGATTGCGTTCACGTAACCGGATGGTCTTGGCCCCGTGCGACGGGTAATTGCCGGAAACCACAGCATCGACAGAACTCCGCCGATGAGTGGATAGCAAGGTATAAACCAAACCGTCTGGAGTAAGATTTGAGCCATTGGCATTACCTGTAAAGGTTACAAAAATTTAAAATTCTGAGAATAATTCCGATCGCGCAAACAACAGCACTGAAAAGCCAGAAGGCTTAATTAGAGGCTATTTTGGCGTCAGTATTCGAGTTACTCGTTGTTTTGAGACTAGGGGGGAAGAATAGACTTATTAATTTTATATTAAGTATTGCGTTAAATTTTCATTTTTCAAATTCAGCATATTTAGCTATACCGATAAACTCTACTTATAGGTATATATAGGGGGGGGTTGTGTACAAACGAATATTTGTCAATCGCAAGTGCGATCGAACCATGATTTATTACTCTAAAATATTAAAACTGATTAAAACCGCTCAATCTGCCAAGCTGATTCGGGAAGTTTGGCTTGGCGCTGTCCCATCGACCTTGCCCTAACATTCACTAGACCGATCGGCGTATTAAACAAATCTACCAGATCGGCTCGGGCGAGCGCAATTTTGGCAGCAGCAACCGGAAATTCCTTTAACAGCCACCTAGCCAGGCGGTAAAAATATTCCCCTGTTGTGAATTCTCGCATCAAATCGACACCGTGGAGTTCGTGCAAATATTTATTTGATTCGCCGTACCGATACCATTGACTTTGCAACTGTTTTATTGTAGAACGGTGGCGGTGTCGGACGATCGCATTTTCGGCAAAATACATTTTATAGGATGTTTCCCGCAAAATCCGCCAGCACAAGTCAGCATCGCCGCCGCTGGTGAGGTAGGGGCGAAACAAACCTACTGTTTCTAAAACTTGCTTGCGTACAGCTAAGTTTGCTGTTTGACCATAGGGACAAAAAGGGTGAGCGAGAGTATGTTTTTGAGATAAAGTATTGGAGCGCTCGGCGTGTTGTTCTAAAATAGTTTTACCGGGGAGGGCGAGTATTTCCCCAGCGCTAATTCCTACTTCTAAGTCAACAAATGGCTTAACTAAATTTTCCAGCCAGCCTGATTCCGGGCGACAGTCTGCATCGGTAAATGCAATGATTTCGCCTGTTGATGCGCGAATTCCTTTATTGCGGGCGGCGTAGGAACTTTGAATCTGATTTTCCGCGAGGGGGCGAATGGTTATTCGATTGAAATTGCTTCCCCCGCTTAGCAAGGGTGGGACCGAGGGGGGGTTAGAAGCTGCTGCTTGGATGATGGTTGAAGTGCGATCGCGACTGTTGTTGTCTACTAAGAGATATTCTACACTGTCGATCGGATAAGTTTGCGATCGCAGGCACTCGATCAAGTCCGGCAAATCCATCTCGCCGTTGTAAACAGGCACAACCACCGAAACTTTTGGTAAAGACACATCACTGTTCATTTTTAGCCATTCAATCTCACCTCTGGCACAATTTGCAATAAACCCCTAGGGGCGGGTTTGCCAATAGCCTTAAGAAGTGCTTCGAGGTTATATCAATTCCGGTTACACCGTTCGGGATGGGGAGTCGGGAGTGGGGAGTCGTCCTTTGGGGAATGTGGAATTATTGACCTTGACTTTATCATTCCCATCCAACCGGAAACTATATTATTTAAACCTGCCCCCACCCAACGCAAAAATCTTTTTAAATTATTTCATAATTTCTACTGCCGTTCCCTTCTGCACAAACCCATACAACTCCTCAACATCCTTATTTTCCAGCGAAACGCAGCCCAAAGTCCAGTTCGATCGATATTTTATAATATTATGCGAATTAGCAGGAACGCCGTGAATCCCGACTTCGCTGCCTACACTGTCGCCCCACCCAATTGTACCATCTTGCTTAGCTTTTATATGTTTGCGCCAAGATTGTTTGGTTGGATAATCCAGCCACAGAAACTTTGACCAACTTTCGTGAGGGTACATATCTTTAATAGTAAAAACACCTTCCGGCGTCCGCAAATCCCCTTCTTTTAATTTATCACCTGCGGGATTGCCACCAAATACTACAGAATAAGATTTTACTGGCTTTTTACTATCGTATACAGTCAGCCTGTATTTTGATTTTTCTACTAGGATGGAAATTCTGTTTTTATCTAACTTATCTGGTTCGCCTAAAATTTGTATTAGCGACTTTTCGTAGTTTAATAACTTATCGGGGGGTAATTGGGTATGCAAAATATTTAAATCATCAGCCGGAGATTTATTTAAGCAGAAAACATCTAAAATGTAGGGAATTGGAACAGCATAACCCTGCCTAACGAGGTTCCAGTAAAAAACTGAGCTAGCAGCCAGCAATAGAAGGCTTGTAAGTGAAAAAATTCTCCCCAGATTGCCCCTAATTTTTTTGATTTCCATTGCATTAACGAGGGATATCATAGATTGTGCGGCGGTTGAAACTGCTCCTTGTCAAACGAAGTGCGCGCCACGCGAGACTAAGAAATGTGCAGCCGAAAAGCCTGTTGCTTTAGCCTGAAACGGGCAAGATGCCCGTTCCACAACTGCATTGAGTTTCTGTAGAACAGGCATCTTATTTGTTTTTGAACATTCCACAAAATATCACTTACATCGGCTGTTAAATCCTTTGCCAATCTGCTGTTAACTGTTGCTAGTCAACATCAGAATCATCAACACTAACACCGCGTTAGTTATATAAAAGATGCCCACAACCTGAGTTTCTAACCAGCCGCACAGTTCTAGATGATGGTGCAGCGGAGCCATTCTTAACAGACGCTTGCCGATGCCATCAGGGCCTTTTGTAGCTTTGTAATAACCTACTTGAGCAATTACTGACAGCGTTTCAATAAAGAAAATTCCGCTAATAATTAATAATACCCAAAGGCTATTAGTTAATAGAGCTACCGCACCCAACGCACCACCCAAAGCTAAAGCACCTGTATCGCCCATAAACACGGTGGCTGGATTGCGGTTGTGTGCTAAGAAACCGAGACAACTGCCGCTGGTGCAGGCGCAAAATATCATTAATTCTGGCGAAGTTGAGGCTACAGATGCGCCCAACCCCAAAAGTGCGATCGCCCCCAAACCTCCCATCAACCCGTCAACGCCGTCCGTAATATTAGTAGCATTGCTTTCAGCTACCAGCACAAAACCCGCCAGCGGCCAAAACAGAAAACCTAAAGGCAATACCCAACCGAAAGGCAAAGCAATGCTGGTAGAAATCCCTGGTTCGCGGAACATCAGCCACAGACAAAATAGAGCTGCAAAACCTACTTGCAAAGCCAATTTCATCCGAGGTGAAATACCTTTATTCGACTTGAGGCGCAGAATTTGCCAGTCGTCGATCCAGCCGATGAAACCGTAAGCTAAAGTTAAAGCCGATACCGCAACAACATCTGAGTTAAATCTCGACCAAAGCAAAGCAACTGCGACCCCTGCAGGCACAAAAAAAACGCCTCCCATTGTCGGCGTTCCCGCCTTTTTCAAGTGAGCTTGGGGACCGTCTTCGCGAATTACTTGTCCTGCTTTTAGTTGCTGGAGTAAAGGCACAACTGCATAGCCCAAAACCGATGCAACTACAGCACAAACAGCTAGTGGCATAAATAGCGATGCAGGTCCATTCAAAAGTCTACCCGCTGCTACATCTAAACCGATCGCTACAATGCCAAGCCCCAAACCCAGCAGCAGGAATAAATTCCTGCCTGTAAGTTTGAAAGGCATAGTTAAAGGAATTTTCTCATCCACAAAGTTATCCATAACACTCCTCAACACACACCATTTAAGAACAAGCAATTGACAATTGGGGAATAGGGTGCGATACAGGAGATGGGGAAATATCTTAGTTTTTATTCCCTGTTTCCGGTTGATTCATTCACCCTTCTACAAGTTATTCCTCGCCTACACTCACATCCTCTTCTATTTCCTCTTCTAAATCATCGTAAGGACTGTCATCAACTGCCATTAGTTCGGAAATTTCTTCTTCGTGCAGATAGTCAGGTTCTTGGACATCCCTTGCTAACAGGCGATTGTTAGATTCCAACCAGTCTAAAAGAGAAGATTGCTGCTTTAATGGAATTACATCCGCAGGCAAGTGGCGAGGTATTTGACGCAGAGATGGGTTGTACATGATTCTCGGTTTCTAAAGACAAAGACGCGATCGAGTAGAGGTAACGTTTGACCGACGGACTGCAGCTAGGATCGAGCACTTGCAAATCTGGCATTTAGCAAGGCTAAAGCATTATACCACAGGCCCTGTTTGGTTCCGGATAGGGATAAGATGGGATACCCAAAAGGCGATCGCCCCAAGCATGGGCCTCAGGATAACACTAAAATCCGCTCTTGCCAATCCTTTTTTAGCCGTAAACATTGTCATCCCAGACGATCGTCTTTAAGATATCACGGGACACCTGGCGATCCTGTTGTGCAAGCCTCGCTAACGCGCCAGCGGTTGATTCAGAACAGTCTCGTGGTTTTTCACCAAAGCCTAATCCCGAATGCCCTCTGGCTTCTTCAGTCAACTCTCAAGCAATAAATCTAAGAATGGATACAACGGCGGCAGTATTATACAACAAAGAGGGTTACGACACCCGAGGGCAAAAACTTCTGGGGCGTCATTCAGCCGGAGAGGGGTTTCTCAAAAGCTTAGTCCAACACGGAACCGCTGACTCTCTCTACTGTTTCGCCGACACCAAAACAACCTTTAAGGAGTTTTGTTCGCACATCCAACCTTGGTTGCAACAACCTCGGAAAGTCCGCTGGATTCCGACAGAACGACCGGATTTGCTATCTCAACCGGGCACAATTTACCGACCCGATCCGATCCTCTCGCCGATAGTTTGGACGCGTAGATTTGTCAATCAGCGGGCCTATAGCGTTTGCGGCGTTACTCACACCCTCGGTACCAAATATGTCATGGAGGCGATCGGCGATTTGATAACTGCACCCATGCAGCCTTGGGACGCCCTGATCTGCACCTCTGTCGCCGCGAAAACAGCAGTAGAAGGAGCTCTGAGGGAGTGGTCAGAGTATTTAGCGCAGCGCAACGGGGGTAAACCGGAAATTTTAGTCAAATTGCCGGTTATCCCCCTAGGAGTGGATTGCAGCGCGTTTCCGCAGGGTATGGAAGCAGTTAATAGTCGTCGCCAACTGCGACAAGAACTCGGCATTTCTGCCGACGATATTGTTGTGTTATTTGTCGGTCGATTGACTTTTTCTGCAAAAGCTCATCCGGTACCGATGTACATCGCCCTAGAGGGCGCCGCACAAAAGACAAAAGCCAAAATCCACTTAATTCAAGCAGGTTGGATCGAAGATCCGAGAGAAGAACCCGACTTTAAAAATAGCGCGCAACTCTTTTGTCCCTCCGTAAATGCTATTTTTTTAGATGGGAGAAAGCCCGAAATTAGAATAAATATTTGGTCGGCAGCCGATATTTTCATTTCGCTTTCCGACAACATTCAAGAAACCTTTGGGCTGACGCCCATTGAAGCAATGGCAAACGGACTGCCCGCCATAGTCTCCGATTGGAACGGATACAAAGAATCAGTACGCCATGAAATAGACGGCTTCCGCATTCCCACACTCATCCCGCCCCCGGAATCTTGTTTAGATTTAGCGCTAAATTATCTCGACGGCAGCTTAAATTGGCCGACTTACATGGGTCACACTTCCCTCGCCACAGCAGTTGACATTGATGCCTGCACCCGGGCGTTGTGCCAATTAATTGAAAACCCCGAATTGAGAAAGCGGATGGGGGAAAATGCCAGACAAAGGGCAAGGGAAATTTATGATTGGAAAGTAGTAATTGCAGCTTACGAACAATTGTGGGGGGAATTAGCAGAAATTCGCCTTGGGGCACCAGAGTCTGCACCTGTAAAAGCCGGGAAGCCGCCTTATCCGCTGGGCGACGATCCGTTTCGGGTATTGGGCCATTATGCGACTAGAACTTTAAGCAATGAGATGATGCTGAGTCGGGGTGCGATCGTCACACCAGAACTTCTGAGAGAGTTGCAAACAATTTGGTTTACCAGCTTCGGTCAGGACAGAAGAATCTCTGTTAACATTCAGATGGAGATATTGGATGCGATCGAGCAAAAGGGTGCTGTCAGCGTCGGAGAAGTTCTCAGGCGTTATACCAAAAACGAGCAAGAATTAGCATCCCTGTATCGGACTCTGCTCTATCTGGTGAAATTTGGTATCTTAGTTATTAGTTATTAATACTCTGCGGACTCGGCGATTAAAATCGCTACTACACAAAATTTCGTCCCTCTCGCTTGAGACTGAAGAAAACAGCAGTCTGACTTTTGCCTCACCTTCGATAATTAATCCGTGTATTCGTGTCAAAATTCGTGTTCTTCCTTCTTAAAAAATCATGCTTAGAAAATCTGCACTATTAGAGATAATTGCTGGTAAGAATCGCGGTTTGCTGGCGACTCCCAGCGACAAACAAGCGATTTTAAGTGCGATCGCCCAATTGGAAGATTACAACCCCACACCACGCCCTGTCGAAGCCGCAGAGCTTTTAAATGGTGATTGGCGGTTATTGTACACCACCAGCCGCGCCCTGCTGAATCTTGACGGTTTTCCGTTGGTAAAATTGGGTCAAATTTATCAATCTATCCGCGTCAAACAATCTAAAGTTTACAACATTGCCGAACTTTACGGCTTGCCTTACTTAGAAGGAATTGTCAGCGTAGCGGCGACATTTGAGGCCACTTCGGAACGGCGAGTGCAGGTGAAGTTTGAGCGCTCAATTTTGGGTTTAAGCAGGTTAATTGGCTATGAATCTCCAGCCAAGTATATCAATGAGATTGAGTCGGGTAAAAAGTTCGCTGCTGTAGATTTCAGCTTCGATAGTCGCGAACAGCAGGGATGGCTCGATATTACTTATTTAGATAAGGATTTGCGGCTGGGGCGCGGGAATGAAGGAAGTGTCTTTGTATTGACAAAAGAGTGATTGTGTGCTGTTGAAGTGCAGGGCGATCGCCACTTAACTCATTCTCAATTTATCTTTCTTTCATCCGCGTTTATCTGCGGTTAAAAATCAAAAATATATCACTTTTGTAAACAATTCAAGACTCCATAAGTATTGTTACTCCGTCGGTTTTTCCTGTTCTTTTGTTTCCATCGGCATTGACTTTCTGACAGCTAGCACTAACTCGGCTTCGGTACATCGATACAAGTCCCGCATTCGGAATACTTGCCAAACTTCCATTTTTGGCAATGTTCGACCCTTTTCCCAGTTACGAATTGAAGATTCCGCACATTCTAGTATATGTGCTACGTCTATAATTTTCAGCCCCGCACGTTCTCTTAAGGCTCTCAGATCCATAGCTGACCGAACCTTTTGAGAAAAAAAACGTTAAGTTTTACCGTTAATGGTTGACGGACATGACTTGTTTGATGTTTAATCATAGTAGTAGAGGCGTTAGTCGATTCCCGCCAAGAGACTTACTAACGCCCTTTCCTGTACTCCTTACGAATACAACACGATTATGACACAAAACGGTTATCAACAGGGATGCGCTGCGAATCCTCGGGCGATCGCGTACCAAAAACGCCTTTACCCTTGGGCGATCGCCAAACTCATGCCCAGTATGCAGCGGGCGATTGTGGGGCGATTTCGCAGTCGATCGGATGCTGACGGACACTTGCTATGTCTGCGTCAACTGATGCCTCAAACAACGCTTGTCGTAGTTTTTGACTTGCAACCAGACTTAGAAGTACCAATGGCGGCGCCCACAGCAATTCGATAAGCACAAGGATCTGATCCCCCCCTTAAAAAAGGGGGGCTATAAAAATTGACAAATTATTATTAACTACCAATTACCCCAGCAGATAAATATCAACCTAAGTTAGGATAATTTTATCCTCAATCTGCTTTTAAATGATGACTTCTACAACTGCAAAATTCATCGTGTCTCAAGTGGGCGAAATTCCCCAATGGCAAGCCGCGACATGGGAAGATTATGTAGCTGCCTGCGAAGATCCGTCTTTGGAAGAAGCCAGAATATTTTTTTATGAAGGATATCTTTGGATAGACATGGGTAATGAAGGACCTCAGCACGCCAGATTTAACAACCTCTTGACGCTGGTATTTTACGCCTGGTTTGTCAGCAAAGGAGGACCAGCTTTCGATGATTTGGGTGGATGTGTAATTGAGAAGCCAAAGGTGGGAGGAGGGGCGCCAGATAGAATTTTATATATTGGCGGAGAATTCATCCAGTGGCAAAAAGGGGAACCGCGGCGAATTAATCTGAATCAATCGAGAATTCCAGATTTAGTGGTAGAAACTTCCGATACTACTTTGGCGAGAGATTTAGATGACAAGAAGCGGTTTTATGCTGCGTTGGGAATTCCTGAGTATTGGGTAGTAGATATTAAGGGCGAAAGAGTTTTGGCATTTCGCTTGCAGGAAAACGGGAAATATCAGGAATGCGAAATTTCCGGTGCCCTTGAGGGATTGCCAATTGCTTTACTATCGGAGACTTTGAAACTTTTGGGTGAGGGAAATGGGACAGCCGCGATGTGGTTTGCTCAACAAATTGGGAAGTTGTAGAGAGGTTGGCGAAAAGTACGCGCGTGCGTAGCTATCCCGTAGGGAATCGCTCTTAATTTTTCTCAAGCCTTTACGCAATTATCGCTTAAAGAGAACCATCAGCGGCATAAAGAGTTACACATTTTCAGAAGAAATCTATATAATCAAGTTAACTGACTTAAGAAAATGTATCACAACAACTGTCAAAAACGCGATCGCTCGCCCTAACTTATCTGCGTTTATCTCCGTCCATCTGCCAACATCTGCGGTAAAAAAAAGATCTCTACCCCTGACAATCATAAAAAATATAAAATATAAAATCATAAAAAAATGCTCCGACTCTCCCAAACCCAACTCAAAATCCTCGAAGAATGCCCCCGCAAATTCCAACACAGCTACCTCGAACTACTCGCCACCACCGCCTCCCCAGAACACAAAGAAAAACTCACATGGGGAAGCCACTTTCACCTATTAATGCAGCAGCGAGAACTCGGACTTCCCATTGAATTTATCATCAAACAAGACCCCGAACTGGGACGGTGTGTGGCAGCATTTATCAACACCGCACCCGAACTTTTCGCCAATTCAGAAAATAGCGATCGAATTTTTCGCCAAGCCGAACACCCCCGCACCCTAATTTTCCAAGACTACCTATTCACCGTTATCTATGACTTGCTAATAGCAGAACCAAACGCCGCCCAAATTCTCGACTGGAAAACCTATCCCCGCCCTCAAAAATCAAAATGGATAGCCGAAAGTTGGCAAACTCGCCTCTATTTATACGTCTTAGTAGAAACCAGCGACTATTCCCCCGAACAAGTTTCCATGACATACTGGTTCGTACAATTGCAAGGAGAAGAACCGCCGCAAAAACTCACATTTGATTACAACCAAACAGAACACGATCGCACAAAACAAGATTTAACCCACCTATTGAAGCAGCTAACCGACTGGCGACAGCGCTATACCGAAGGCGGCGAATTCTTGCCCCAAGTAGAAATTAGTGCCAATCTTTGCTATTCCTGTCAATTTGCCACTCGCTGCAACCGCACACCAGACACAAAAAGTCCCTCACCATATCTTCCCGCAGAAACTCCCACAGATTGGCTGCCAAATCTTGCTATAATCGACGAAATATTTATTTAATATATAAACAAGCCCCCCAATTTTTACTCGTTACTAGGCTCTGCCTGGTAACGCCAATACGGAGGAAGAGCCTCCAATTTTCCCGATCGTAAGCGAGGCAGAGCCTCTGGAAATGGGTTCCCAGGCACAGCCGGGGAACCAGTCAGTCGCTTAAGTTTTATTTAACATACAAATAAGCCCCCGGATCGATCGGTAGTCACAATCTAAAATCTAAAATCTAAAATCTAAAATCGAATGACAGAAACCCCTCAGAACTGGCAAAATCAACTCTTACCCCAACCCCCAGCTTGGCTGATCCAAGCTGTCAGAAACCATGCACCAGAACTCCCCGGAAACTATGCCGCCGCACTTCTGTGGTATAGAGGAATTCAAAACCCCGAACAAATACCCGGTTTCTTAAATCCCCAACTTTACCAACCAGCAAGTCCCTTTGAATTCGGACTAGAAATGAACTGGGCGATAGAAAGAATCCAGCAAGCACGAAACAGCGCAGAAAAAGTCGCAATTTGGGGAGATTTCGACGCCGACGGCATTACCTCAACCTCCGTACTTTGGGACGGACTGGGAGAATTTTTTGCTCAAAATGACCAACTAACTTATTACATCCCTAACCGCTTGACCGAATCTCACGGACTCAATATCCCGGGAATAGACGCCTTAGCAAAATCGGGAATTAGCTTAATTATTACCTGCGATACCGGAAGTACAAACATCGCCGAAATCGAATATGCGACTAGCTTAAACATCGATACAATTATTACCGACCATCATACATTACCTGACGATCGCCCGCCAGCTACAGCCATTATCAATCCCCGCTACTTTCCCCCAAACCACCAACTATTTAACCTGTCAGGAGTGGGAGTAGCTTACAAATTAGTTGAAGCATTATATCACACATTACCCGATATTCCGCAGCGCCCGCTCACAGATTTATTAGAATTAGTAGCGATCGGCTTAATTGCCGATTTAGTCCAACTTACAGGAGACAGCCGCTACCTAGCACAAATCGGCATTCAACAACTGCAAAAACAAATCGCAAATCCCACCCGCCCAGGAGTTGCAAAATTACTCGAACTGTGCAAAAGATCGGGCGATCGCCCAACCGACATTTCCTTCGGGATCGGCCCCCGAATCAACGCCGTCAGCCGCATTCAAGGATCCGCCAGCTTCTGCGTAGAACTCCTCACCAGCCGCGACAAAAAACGCTGCGAAGAACTAGCAAATTTAACCGAAATTGCCAACTCCCGGCGCAAATCTTTACAAAAAGATGTTGCCAAAGATGCCGCCCACAAATTAGCCAAACTCGACCTCTCAACTACTAGCGTCATCGTCCTCAGCGACCCCCAATGGCCGGTAGGAGTATTAGGATTAGTAGCGGGACAAATCGCCCAAGAATACGGCCGTCCCGTGATTTTATTCAGCACAGAAGGAAGCGAAGAAATTAACGAAAATTCCCCGAAAACGCAATTTACCTCTTTCTTAGATCCAGAATCACAAACACTTTTCCCATCCACAATTGCTAGGGGTTCGGCGCGTTCCGCCAATCAAATCGACCTTTACCAATTAGTCAAAGGTCAAGCGCATTTATTGCACAGATTTGGCGGTCATCCCTTCGCTGCCGGATTAAGTCTCCCCGTTGAAAATATCCCCCTATTTACCGATGCGGTAAATCAGCAACTGCGACAACAATACAGTACAGATAGTTTAACAGCCGCGCCCGTTCAAGCCGACCTAAAAATTACTGTGTCCGAATTAGGCAAGGACTTATTTCAAGAACTAAAATTGCTCGAACCGTGCGGTATGGGCAACCCCACACCCAAATTGCTGATTGAAAACTGCTGGTTTGACAATCTATGGAATCAAAAAATCAAGGATTTGAAAGGGCAAAAAGTAGAATATATCAAAACAGAATTTACAATTAGGGACGAATCTAGCGATACGGGATTCCCCGGCATTTGGTGGGGACACAATCAAAACGAAGTTCCCCAAGGCCGCTGCGATGTCACCGTTGAACTCGATTTTAATACTTACAAATCGCGGTATGAAGTGCGCCTCGTAGCAGTGCAAGAACGCACGCAAGACAACCAAATCAATTCGCCCACTAAAATAGATTGGATCGTAGACTGGCGCAATAGAAATAATGATGAAGAGTTGTTAGCAGCCAGCACAAACTTAGAATCTCCAATGCCGATGGACAATCTAGTTGACAATTCCCAAAAGGTCGATCGACAAAACTCGATCGTCCTCAAACAATGCCCCGCAAGCTGGGACGAACTGCGGATCTGGTTTCGGCAAGCACAGCACACTCAGAAAAAACTCGCGATCGCCTATACTTTACCCCCACCCGTAGCCCCACAGCAAATCTGCCAACAGCTAATCGGCATCGCCAAATACCTCAGCCGCACCAAAAAACCCGTCACCAGACAGCAACTAAGCCAAAAACTCGGCATCAGCGACACATCCCTGCAACTCGGGTTCAAAACCCTAACATCTCTCGGTTTCAAAATCAATTATCGCGATCGAGCTTTCCACATTACGAGACAACCCGAAACCGCACAGCAAGAAGACGCGCCACAGCAAATCCCCCAACCGTTATTAGATAGCCAATCCATCCAATTCTCCGTGCCAAATTCCCCCATCGCCGCCCGTTTTGCAGCGCAATTCCTAGCAGCAGTCTCCGAAGAACAATTCCGGCGGAAATATTTCTGTGAAGTACCCCTCTCAACAATTCAATCGATCGCCCGAGAAACCATTTTCCAAGAAGATTCTACAGAAAATCCCTTCTAACTCACATCTTGCACCATTCTCAGGAACAGGCTTTCCGGCCTGTTCCACAAAGAGTGAGTTTTCTTGTGGAACAGGCCGGAAAGCCTGTTCATACAAAGCTTATTGAGAATGGTGCTAGATATCAGTTCTAACTGATATCTAGCACCATTGTTAAGCATAGGCAGGATGACAGTTCCACTGATGAGATAACTTTTCTTGTCGGGCCCGCACTCGCTGGCGCCGGTGGGGCGGGCTTTTTGGCCTGTGAAGCGAGAGAGGTTGTTGTAAATGTGGCTTAAGAGGCCTATTCCTGACAGGGATGCAACATCTCAGTTTTAAGAAATATCTTACTTCTGAATTCATCCCGATAAAATAAGGCATAGGGCAATGAAAGTTATCCGTTGCGAGTCAGGCCCAAAACTCATAACCCCTAACTCACAGCCCAAAACCCAAAACACCCCACCGCCAAACTCGATCGCCAATCTCCAATTTAAAACCCCTATGCTCCTCTGTCCCCGCTGCCAATTTGAAAATCCCGATCCAAACAAGTTTTGTCAACAATGCGGAAATTCCCTAATTTACAAACCTTGCCACGAATGCGGTGCCCAAGTCGCTTTTAGCGCCAAAGAATGTCAGAATTGTGGCGTCGCAACAGGTCAAGTATGGCGGGCCATTATCTGCGGTCGATCGAATTTTCCAGCAGTCGAGCCACAGGAGTCAACCATACCCCCAGCCGAGTTTCCGCAAAAACCAGAGATAGTTCCAGAAACCGCATCGCCCCAAAACTCTCCTGAACCAATATCAGACACCATTAAAACAGAAATAACCACCCCAGCCGAACCCCCAATAGCAGTCGAACCAACATCTCCACAGCCAAGGGACGGCGAATTCAGCAGCCCAGAAAATGACGCTGTGGTAGCCGTGGGGGCGATCGCATCAGCATCCTTTCAAACAACAGAAAAAAGCTCTACTACAGCACCAGAGCGCGAAATAACCCCATCTGATCACAATTTTACAACCGCACCGCAGCCTAAACAAATCCACGAAGCAACAGAGAACCCCGACAGCCCAAACATAGCTGACATCTCCCCCCAATCTCCACAATTCCCCGTCCCCAATTCAGAATATTTAATCCCTTCCCAGCCAGCAGGAGCTTATTTAGACACCCAGCAGCGCTACCAACTCCTAGAAACCGTGCCGCCGAGAAAACCCTCAGACACAGTAGCAGTAAAAGTATTGGACTGTCAGCCGCTGCAAATGTCACCCCTCAAAGCAATGCTAGCAGCCAACTCTGCCAGGGTCGCCAAACGAACCTCCCCCTACACCGCCACCATCAAACCCGAAGAAAATTCGATCCATTCCGCCTTAGCAAAGCTTTGCCAAGGCATAGCTGAACCTTATCTGGCACTGCGGTGGCAATTCTCTCAAAACCTGCCAGTCATACACGATAGCTGGTCAGACAACGAACAGGCAGTGCTGCTCCTAGAAGACGGCTCCCAATGGTCGCTGTTGCTAGAACGGTGGAATCAACCCGAAACTTCCACCCAGCAAATTTTATACTGGCTGCACGAAATGACAGAACTGTGGGCTGCCCTAGAACCCTGGCACTGTCGGCAAAGCTTGTTGGAACTGACAAATTTGCGAGTCAACCCCGACTCTTCCTTTTCCTTGGCCTCTTTGCGGCTGCAATACCTCTATCCCGAACCCGTCGGCTCAAATCTGCAACTGGTAGATTTGGGGCAACTGTGGCAGTTGATATTTAGCCAGTCCTCGCGCACTGAGTGTGGCGCATTGCTCGAACTGCTGCAACAAATGTATAGAGGCGAGATTAACACAATCGAAGAATTGCGATCGCGCCTAGAAACAGTTCCCTTGGAACTCCAACCCGCACCTTCACCAAGCTCAACCCCGACGCGCGAGCATTACCTCCGTCCCGACGAGTCCCCCCCCGACGTTGGCGACGTCTTAACCCAGCCCATGCCACTCCAGATTTACAGCTTAGAAGACGCAGGCCTCAGCGATACTGGTCGCACGCGCGAGCACAACGAAGACTTCTTCAGCATATGGACTCAGCTCAACAAACTCGAAAGCTCCTTCGGTCGCATCTTTCAAACCAAAGGGCTTTACATTCTCTGCGACGGCATGGGCGGACACGACAGCGGAGAAGTAGCCAGTCAACTAGCCGCTGAAACCCTCAGAGAATTCTTTCAAACCAGTTGGGAAAATCAACTACCTCCGGCAGACACCATCCGCGAGGGAGTGCTGCTAGCCAACAAAGCCATCTTTGAAATCAATCAAAAAGACGGACGCTCCGGCAGCGCCCGCATGGGTACCACTCTAGTCGCAGTCTTAGTTCAAGACACCCAATTCGCCGTTGCCCACGTCGGCGACAGCCGCCTCTACCGACTGAGAAAGGGACAGGCCCTAGAAAAACTCACCTCAGACCACGAAGTAGGGCAGCGCGAAATTAAGCGCGGGGTTGACCCGGAAACTGCTTATGCCCGTCCCGACGCCTATCAACTAACTCAAGCCCTCGGCCCGCGAGACGGTAATTTTCTCAAGCCTGAGGTGCAGTTTTTAGACTTGTGCGAAGATACCTTATTAATTTTGGCTTCCGACGGCCTGACAGATAATAATTTGTTGGAAACTCACTGGCAAAAAACTCTCGAACCCCTGTTCAATCCCCAAGCCAATCTCGACCAGGGAGTTGCCGAGTTGATTGAACTGGGCAACAAACGCAACGGTCACGACAATATTACGGCAATTATCATTCGGGCGCAGGTAGGCACATTTCGATTTTAGACTTTCGATGCTCCAAACTTTTTCTTGGCCTAGCCCAACCCAGCCGCTGCCAGAGCTAAACCTGCAGTTATTGCAGGTTCGGGAACAGTCTCTGAGTTTTCACCGCCGGGCTCGACTTCCTCTGCTATTAGATATCCGCTGCTGGGGCCGAAGCTTCCGTCTGATTGCAAACTATCTTGCCGCCAGCTCATTCTGGAGCCTGGCCCGCCCCTATTCCCAATTATTAGCAGAAGTGGAGATGTTGCAGTCTGTGGAGTTCTTACTCGAGTTCCAAATGACCAATATCCATCCAGAGAGGGTATTGGGATATCGGTATCGTCATCTAGGAAATCATCACCATTAACAACCTTTAATTGATTTAGGTCAGACGGTGCCCACAACAAAGGTGAAAGCCGATAAATATAGCTGGCAGAAGAATAAGGGTTCGAGTGCAAAACGGTTGTAGTGTCGGACAAGTCCCACGACAGCCCGAGTAAATTTACCGCAAAATCCTTTACTACAAACAATTTATCGCTGGCGCTAATTTCTAGAGCTCGATGTGGTGCGACCCAACTTGACCTAAAAAAATCTTCATAAGGAGTCGATTTATCATAGCTGAAAGAGCCTACACCTACAGGAGTGTCCGCGCCCTGAAAAAAAGTTAATTTCACTGATGCAGCCTCTGCCGATTTGACTGCGGTCGCCCCCCATGCCGAAATAGCAGCAGCAACAGCCATTTTTTGCAATTTTTTAGTCATTGTTATTCCGTCCTTACTTTTGATAGGATTAAGGAGATATGCTTGTGTAAAAAGCTCGATATATTTATCAGCAATAATACGGAAAATATTTTACAAAAATGAGAGATCAGTAGCATCTTTATGCAATCTTTAATAAAAAATGTGCTTTAATAAAGATTTGATGAAGCTAAGGGCTGAAATCATAGTAATAATAATAATACGTATTTCGCGAACGATGAAACAGATAGATATCTAGTAAATTTACGGTTAAACCGTGCAACGCCAGCTAGTTATTAGTTCCTCGTTCAATAGCCAGCTATTACAGTTGGTGCTGGGCAAAAGAATTGCCCACCCAAAAGCGGGGAAACTCCTGCTAGTTATTAGCAGATTAACCATATCCATGAAAAATGCTGCTGACTCTTTTAGATCCAGAAAAACAGACCCCCCTGCAACAGTGGAGTTTCGAGAGCGAGTCCATTATTCGCATCGGCCGCTCTCCAGAAAATCACGTTGTCATCCCCAATGTTCTAGTGTCGCGGCAGCATCTGGAATTGCAAAGAGTTAATAGCGGGAAGTCCAGTCAGTGGTACTTAGTCAATTTCGGGACAAATGGCACTTTGGTTAACGGTATTGTCATGTCTCAGGGTTGGATATCCGACGGTGCCGTGATCCAGTTGGCGCGGGGCGGCCCAATTCTGCATTTCCAAGTTATTACTATTGAAGTCGGCGGCCAAATTGAGGCGAAGCCCACCGTCAATCTCGCCGCCCCGAGGTGTACCCACGGGGGAAACCCGCCGGAGAATTTATTCTGCATCCACTGCGGCGAACCGATTAAAGTCGATCGCACTGTCCGCCACTACCAAGTGCTGAGAACTTTGGGCCAAGGCGGTATGGGGACAACGACTTTAGCCTGGGATCGAGAGAAAGCAAAAGCTCAAAAACCCGGAAGTTCCCCCGCAGCATCTCTGGTAGTCCTCAAGGAAATGAATGCTGATATGGCTCAAATCGCCAAAGCTCAAGAACTGTTTGAACGTGAAGCTAAAACTCTCAAGGCCCTCCACCATCCGGGAATTCCTCAGTTTTTTGACTTTTTTGTGGAATGGGGCAAAAAATACTTGGTGATGGAAATGCTCCACGGCGAGGATTTAGAAAAACGCATCTACAACCGCGGGCCTGTTGCTCCCCAACAAGCAATAGAGTGGATGATCCAAACCTGTGAGGTTTTGGACTACATTCACTCTCAAAAACCCCCGATCGTCCACCGGGATATTAAACCTGCTAATTTGCTGGTGCGACACCGGGACAATCGCATTACACTGCTGGATTTTGGAGCCGTTAAAGAAATCGGCACTCCTCCGGGCACTCGCATCGGCGTTGAAGGCTACACCGCACCAGAACAAGACCGGGGACAGCCTCTCCCTCAGTCGGATTTATATGCTATCGGGCCTACTTTGATTTTTTTGCTGACGGCCCAAAGCCCTCAAAACTTTTACGGGAAAAAAGCTGGAGGTTACGGGTTTAAGCTCGAAAATATTCCGACGATCACCCCCAAGCTGCGGGAAACCATTTTGCGAACCACGGCAGCTAAGCCTGGGGATCGCTTTCAAACTGCTCAACAATTAGCTCGAGCTTTAGCAGCTTCCCTTTAACAGAAGTCATTAGTCATTAGTCATTAGTCATTAGTCATTAGTCATTAGTCATTAGGAACAGAGCAAAAGTCCGAGGGAAGAGGGAAGAAGCTAGCAACGGAAAATTTATGAAAGAAAATTTACCCAATCGCCTCGGAATTTCTCTCCGACACGCAAGCCCTCCGTCTCCTGTGTTATTCCTCGTCCCAAGCTTCTACAGCTATCAACTCGCTCACAGGGTCTTGCATAGAAAAATCAAACTCTAGCAATTGCTGTTTCCAGTACGGCCATTCGTCGCCGTAAAGCAGAGCAATTTTCCAAATGCTGTCTGTGGGCTTGATAATGCCAGACGTGACGAGAGAATGCACCTGACGCTGGAACTTAACCATCGGCTGTATAACCTGCTGGCTCATAATACCTCTTGAATTGTTTAAATCTTGTGTAATTACCACTTCCCAGCTCACACTTTTTACCGCAGTTTCGCCAAGAACAGTCTCGCCAAGACACGTGTAGATTTTTGTCGGGAAGCTACATATTCAACTTGTATCTTAACACAGTTCGTTTTGACAAGGGGCTATAAGCAAGACTGAAGAGTCAAGACCGACTGCAAAGAATTAATCATCTGTGAACTACCCACGGCTATAGTCGGACTACCGACTCTGTTCAGGGGCTTCTGTACTCCATGGCGAGTGCCTCAGATGAGACTTTCGTCCCAGCTTTGGTCTTACCTCGCCTCCTACAGCAGAGACGGCTGAACCCTCCGCCTTTAGCATTCTGATGCCTTCTGCTCTAATATTGATAGCTGCATTTGCATCGCGGTCATGGTGAGTGCCACAGTGAGGGCAAGTCCATTCTCTCACATCTAATGGCATCTCACTGACTTGATGGAAGCAGTTAGAACAAAGTTTAGAGCTAGGGAACCATCGATCGATCTCAACCAACTTTGCCCCTTTGCGTTTTAGCTTATAGGCTAAGAATTTGGTGAAGATTCCCCATCCAACATCAGATATTGCTTTTGCCAAATTATGATTACGAACCATGCCCTTAACATGAAGATTTTCCACTATGACCACGACGCTATCGCTGGCCAACTTATAACTAAGTTTATGTAGAAAATCTTGCCGTGAATTACTAATCCGTTCGTATACTTTGGCAACAACTTTTCTATATTTGTACCGAGAATTACTCGCTTTTTGTTTGCGTGCTAACTTTTGTTGCTTGCGCTTCAATTTTTTATCGTGCTTGGCAAGATGCTTAGGATTGTCATACTTAGAAACTTTTTTCCCGAGCGTGACAACTGCAAAGTGCTTCACTCCTAGATCGATGCCATAAATCTTACCTTTTGTTGTAGTAGGATGCTCACCCTCAACTTCCGTTAATATAGACGCTAAGTATTTCCCTGAGGGCGTTTTGCTGATAGTAACAGTCTTTATTTTACCCTCAATTAATCTATGTATTTTGGCTTTGACTATTCCAATATTGCCCGGGATTTGACATTTCCATCTACAATTTTGACGTTTTGAGGATACTAAATGGACTGTTTACCATGCTTCGATTTGAACTTAGGGAAGCCTGCACGTTTATCAAAAAAGTTTTTGTACGCGGTGGTTAGGTTAAGTGTCGTAGCTTGTAAAATTTGGCTATAACAATCAGCTAACCATGCAGTCTCTTCAGCTTTTTTGAGGTCGGGTAGAAGTGCGTTGAGTGCTGACCGTCCAAGTCCTTTACCAGTTTCCTGATAAGCTTCAATAGACTTATTCATCGAAATTGCTGGGTGAGAAACCCCGTCCTTCCAGGACGGCTTTACATTAAATCAAAACCCCTTTCGGAGCCCAGGGGTATGGTTGCCCCTCCATTGGAGATATGGTTGTCTCCATCCCATTTTTGGGTAACGTTAGCTTGCCGGTCAAAGTTTTAAGAGCTTGCGCGGGCCCAAAGCACTGTTGAGCGTGACCTTAGAACTGTTTAACCTTGAGCGATAGAGCGGAAAACTAGCTACGCATTCTCCGGTATCGTGACTCAAAAAACATAGTCCGCAAGCGGACGCAAGGCCCGTCAGAATGGCTTGTTAGATTTCTCTTTCAAGCCTCATGCCTTTAGGCTGAGGTTCCTGACAGCATAATTCCACCACCAACGAGCGCAACTAAATGTTTGGGCTAATTGTGTTTGTTGTTTTTTTGTAGGATATATGCGTACTGGGACAGCTTGATGTAGCACTTAACATCACGTCCTCTATCTGTGGATTATATCAGAATATACAATTTCCGATAAAATTTTTCAGATAATTTGACGAGGACGATTGCATCTCATCCCTGGGCCTTATATCCCGCCACTAAACGGAGTACCGTTATAGTGGGGGACTTACGGCGAAATAGTTAAATTCCTACTTGCAACTCAAAACCTAACTCTATGACTTGGACAAGGCGACACATTCTCACTCTGGCTGATTTTACTTCCGACGAATACGATACGGTGCTGCAAACTGCGGCCAGTTTTCGGGAGGTTCTGGGCCGCCGCACGAAGAAAGTGCCTGCCCTGCAGGGTCAAGTGGTCGCGAATTTGTTTTTTGAACCTTCTACCCGGACTCGCAATAGTTTTGAGTTGGCGGCGAAGCGGCTGTCGGCGGATACGCTAAATTTTACCCCGGGAAGTTCTTCTCTGACCAAGGGGGAGACTATTCTGGATACGGCTAAGACTTATCTGGCGATGGGAACAGATGTGATGGTGATCCGGCACGAACAAGCTGGAGTTCCCAGTACAATTGCTTCGGAAATGGATCGGTTGGGTTCGAGAGTCAGCGTTCTCAATGCAGGAGACGGTCAGCACGAACACCCATCGCAAGGTTTGCTAGACTTATTTACTATTTGTTGTCTGTTAGATACCGAACGTCCGCGGCTGGAACTTTTAGCGGGCAAAAAAATTGCTGTGGTGGGGGATATCTTGCATTCGCGGGTGGCTAGGTCTAATATTTGGAGTCTAACGGCTTCTGGGGCAGAGGTTCATTTGGCCGGGCCGCCGACTTTGCTGCCACTGTTGTTTGCTGAGTGTGGCGATGGTAGGGAAGGCAAGTTATTTTTGCACTGGCATCTTGAACCTGCTTTGGCTGATGCTGATTTTGTGATGACTTTGCGGTTGCAAAAGGAACGGATGAGCGAGCATTTGCTGCCGAGCTTACGAGAGTATCATTCTTTGTACGGGATTACGCGCGATCGGCTCAAACTCTGCAAGCCGGATGTGAAGGTGTTGCACCCGGGCCCGGTTAACCGTGGCGTGGAAATTAGTTCGGATTTGATGGACGATGCCCAGTTTAGCCTGATTTCTCAGCAAGTTACCAGCGGGGTAGCGGTGCGGATGGCCTTACTTTACCTGATCGGCGGCGGTAAAGTCTAGGTTGTTAGCGGTTAGTTTACCCGATCGGCGGCGGTAAAGTTTAGGTTGTTAGCGGTTATTGAAACTCCCCAGGCCTTTCATAGACGGGGATTCTTGAAGAGTCCAGATACGAACCTTTACTCGTCGAAATCAAAGCGCCTCTACTGACTCCTTCTAGGAATAGCCCTAAAGTTGCCCATACTTTTGGCAAAATATTTGCAGCGCCATTACAGTCTGCATTAATTTTGAATCCATCTTTTGAGCAATACAATCCGCGCTTAACACGCCTTCGAGATTCCTTCCACCCTTCTGGTTTGGCGCCGAACGTAGGTAGTTCATCCGCATCTAAAAAACTTGCCTTGCTTGTAGAACTTTCCTCTGTTTTAATAAGCCGAATTCCATGCCGTTCACAAAGTTGAGAGATTCTATCCTTTAGTCTAGCGGTGGGAATTTGCACAAAACTTTGATTGGTTTTACTACCAAGATTAATCTTCTGGCGCCTGCCTTTGTTCCACCCAAACACGACATTACCATCTTGTTTTCAAGAGAATGATTCAATACTAGCCGAGCTGCTTTGTTGACCGCATCTCTAACTTGTCTGTTTTATTTTTCTGTAATTCCAGCCAATCCCTTAGATCAAAAACCTTGAGATTGATTTTCTTTAAGCGTGGACACTCGTTTGTTATACCCAGTCAGGAGAGAGACTTAAGGCGCAATCCATCCACGATCAAACTTGTTCGAATATTAGAAACACACGTTACAGCACTTTGCGTGACTAAGAGGTACAGTAACAGCAGTGAGCAAAATAATTTTTGATTTGCTTACTTGAACATAATTTCACTCCCAACCCCCAAAGTTTTTCCACTATTTGTACACTTTTAGGTATGAATCTCCTGACAATACTCCAGACAGTTTTTAAAGAGGGATGCGATGCCTTCGGCAAGCAACGCTTACGCAATACAGCAGAGAAGTGAAAACAGTGACTGCAATCTGAACCCAAAATAAACAGAAAAAAAGGCACTCTTTTCGGTTAAGCTATAAAAACACACAAGCTCAACAGATTGCCTTATGAATATTATGGAATCCATCTTACAACAAATGCCAGGGATTAGTCAACCCCAAAAGAAGTTTTTAATCACTTTATTCTCAACTATTTTGCTAGCCTATGGCAAGAGCAACTTCACGAATCTCAGTCGTTATAGTTATTTGAGCGAAAAAACCTACCGTCGTCACTTTCTCAAAAGCTTTAATTTTCCACAATTTAATCAATATTTTCTCAAAGAAGCCTTAAATACTGAACAGACAATCATTGCTGTTATTGATTGTTCTTTTTTAAGAAAAAGTGGCCAAAAAACTGACTGTAAAGCTTATTTTTATAATAGACCTCTTGCGAAAGTGCGATCGTTCTCGGTAAAATAAAAGAAAAAATTAGCTTAATAATATGAATTACGAACAATTACAAAAGTTAATGCCCAAAGACTTTAAACGCTACTGTGGAGTACA
>Ga0247770_1000291_pt1 | contig 48746 bp, 37 predicted proteins | sample UWRJL136409B6_FD_179943 | JGI IMG/M metagenome (GOLD analysis project Ga0247770, IMG submission 179943) | Plant litter microbial communities from Arlington Agricultural Research Station in Wisconsin, United States - UWRJ-L136-409B-6 | ecosystem: Environmental > Terrestrial > Plant litter >...
GCGGCTACCGCAACCGCCAGCAAATCATCAGCCAAGTCCGCCAGCTCTGGCACCGCTACGGCCTCTCCACGCGCACCAAGTTCAACACCCGCGTGACAAACCTCTACCAAGACCCGCACGGCCGCTGGATCATCAATGACCCGTGCCACGGGCGCTTCGACGGCGTCATCTCCGCCATCGGCACCTGCAGCGCGCCGAAAACCCCGCGCCTCCCCGGCATGGCGTCCTTTTCCGGCTCAATCCACCACTCGTCCAACCTGGCCGGGACATCCGCGCGCGACAAGATCATGACCATCGTCGGCGGCGGCGCCAGCGTGGTGGAGGCGCTGGAGTTCGCGGCGGACGAGGGCGCAGCAAAGGTGTACATCCTTGCGTGGAGCGACAAGTGGATCATCCCGTGGAATCCGGTGTGGGATGTGCTGCTGTCGCTAAATGTGTTTGAGCAGGAGACGTTTCTGAGCTGGATACCCGAGATGTTGCTGCGGAAGCTGTTTTATCGGGACTTGCAGGGTTTGGCGCCGCCGGCGGAGAAGGGGCTGTTTACGGATACGCCGATGGTGAATTCGGATGTGATGGAGAAGTTGAGGAGCGGGAAGGCGGAGTGGTTGAGGTGTGATATTGAGCGGTGTGTGGAGGACGGGGTGCTGGTGAATCGCAGGGCGAAGGGGGTGCCCGCTGGAGGGCCTGGGGAGAAGGAGGTGATACGCGGGGATATGATTGTTATGGCGACGGGGTTTGAGCGGCCGGAGTTGGACTTCCTACCGGGGTCGTGCTTCAAGAAGCCGTACGCGCCGCCGAATTACTATCTGGGGACATTTCCGCCCGAGCATCCGTCCATCTCGTGCATCAATTGCACGTATAAGGGGGCCATTGGGACGGTGGGGAACTGGCATATCGGGATCTATACGCGGATTTTGCTGATGTTTCTCGTGGATCCCCTGACGAGGCCAAGTCCGTTCTGGATGAAGCGGTGGGTGGACATGACGCGACTTTTGAAGTCTGCTTCGCCGATTGGGGCGTTCGATTTCTTCACATACCTGGAGCTGGTGTGGTGGTTTGTGTTTTGCATTTGCTTCAACCCGTTCCGTTGGAAGTGGGCGCTTTTCGTCTTCTTTGGCCTCGGATTTGTGTTGCCGAGACGGGTTGTCCATATCGAGGAGAGAATTCGCAACGGGGTTGGGCTCAACTAGGACGAGGGTCCAAGGGATGCCGGGGGATCAGCTATTGATCGTATACCACAACGAAAGAATGGAATGTAAATAGAATGAAGATTAGATGGTTGGAAACGCAGTAGTATTGTGCTATTGTTGCGAGGACCACTACCGGCCTCTGCCTCTGGTACCACGGCCCGTCTCGACGACTTTGAGGCGCTTTTCGTATCTCTCGCCCACGTTGGCGCCACCTCCTCCCAAGGGGCCATCGGTGGTTTCGCGATCTCTCTTGCGGCTCTTCTCCAGCAGTGCCCTGGTTCCTCCTCCCCTGCTCTTGCCCTGGGTCAACCGATGGATCCTGTCCACGCCCTCGCCGAGATCCCTCCATTCCTCGCCGCCGAATTGCATGCGCTTGGAACTTCCCTCTCCCTTGGCCCGCTTCGCGCGATCCTTCTTGCTCTCCTTGGGCAGACGGACAAAGTTGCCCTCCTCGTAGTCTCGCCTCTCCTCCTCGACACGCCGCTCGGTTGCCGTCTTGACCTTGCGTCCGCCAGCAAGAATGGTGGTACCAATACTGGGCTCGGCGACTGGGACAGTCGAAAGCTCGTCCGCGATGAACTCGTCTAGCGTATGCGACTTCATCTTCTTGACCTCCTTCTTCTCTCGCCTCTCGGTGGTGGGCATTGCTGTGGCGGCAATTCTTGGCGGCTTGTAAACTCCCGAAGCGTCGGTTGACTTTGCGACGCCAGTGAATGTCTGCTCTTGGACGAAGCCCGCCAGGTTGGGGCGATGCTGGAGGCCGGGGATCTTGCGCCCATCCAGCTTACCGCCCTGACCCGCATCCTCGTCGCCCGACTCATCTTCGCTCCCGGACTCGGATCCGGACTCGGCGGCGTTTTCCTGGGCAGCTTCTTCGGCAGTCTTTGCGCTGCGCTCGGCGTCATCGGCTGCGCGGAGCATCTTGTCGATCTGGTACCGGAGCTTGTCTTCGAGTGGTCGGGCGCCCTTCTCGAGGTACAGCCTCAACTCGACGAGCTTCTTGACAACTAGGCCGTCGAGCGTCTGGTCGTCCACGGCCCCATTTGCGCCGCCATTTTTCGTTTGGCGCAACTTGAGGAGAATCAGGAAGACCAGGTTCTGCAGGTACGAGAGGAGGAGCTCATTCTTGACGTCCAGGAGCGAGATGCCGTCTTTGGGGGCTTCGATTGTTGCTAATTTGGGCGCCGCTTCTAAAGTAGAGGATAACGACTTCGTGAGGGTATCTAGTAATGCTGGGAGTGTTGCTATTGCTGCCATCTTTTTTGGCCGGCGTGATTGTTGACTTGGAGAAGGAAACTCTGCCCCGCCAATTTTTTTTTCAATGGAGTCTTCAATGCTTCCGGAATCCTGGTCAGCGACAAGGGTGCGCCGAAATATGGTCCGTGCATATGGTGACTAAGCCAGACTCTCGAGGAACAGTAGTTGCGATACGAACAAACAGGCAGGCATTGTCGGAAATTCCACCACAGTTGGCAGCTCAAGGCCAGCTGTTCTTGCGTACCACAGCTTTGTCGAATGCACTGCCTCACCACTCACCAAACAACCACGCTGCAGCGTTGATGACCCGAGATCCGTTCGTTCAAACAATTTACAAGCGTGGATTTCACGGACACCTTGTTGCGTCAACTCGAGGCGCATTGCGAAGCCCCTGAGCATCAAGCTCAAAGTTCGCTACCTCCAGTGCGACTTTCATTTCGACGTGCGTCATCCCGCAACCCGCCATTTCCTCCTGCCAGACTGACCAGCGAGGCCACAGCCTAGATTTACCCTCGATTCGTCGCGTTCACCATGAAGATACCCAACTCCACGCCCCAGAGGGCGATGCTGGCCTCGCTGCTCGCGACGTCGCAGCTCGCATCGGCCTTCTACATCCCCGGCGTCGCGCCCACGTCATATAAGAAGGACGAGCTTGTGCCATTACACGTCAACACGATCAAGCCACTCGCGGGCCCCGATGCCATGCTGCACTCAGTCGTGTCGTACGACTACTACCACCCGCTGTTCCAGTTCTGCCAGCCGGAAGACGGCCCGAAGGATGTCAGGGAGAGCTTGGGAGGCATTCTCTTCGGAGACAGGATAAAGACTTCGCCGTTTGAGCTCAAGATGAAGCACAACGAGTCGTGCAAGGCGCTGTGCGAGGTCACCTACAACAAGCAAGTGTCTAGTTTCGTCAATAAGGGGATCAAGATGGGCTTAAGTCTCGACTGGCTGGTGGATGGGCTTCCGGCGGGTCAGAGGGCTACCGATCCTTTCACTGGCAAGGACTACTACACTCCGGGCTTCTACATGGGGTACGTGGACCCCGTCGACAACAGGCCTTCCTTCAACAACCACTACGATATCTGGATCGATTACCACGAGGTGGGTGGCGACCCGAACGAGCTCCGCGTAGTGGGTGCGCTCGTCACGCCCTACTCCCGGAAGTACAGCGGAGTAGTGACCGAGGGCGATTGTGACCGCGAGCTGCCGCTTCAGATTCTCGACCAAACCAGTGACACCAAGGTGCGGTTCTCATATAGTGTATACTGGACCCCCTCGGCAACACCATGGGCGACGAGAGCGGACAAGTACGGCAACGTCTACAACCCCAGCATTCACTGGTTTTCGCTCATCAGCTCTGCCATTATTGTCGTCTTCTTGGTCTTGACGGTCATGTCGGTACTCGTCCGCGCCTTGAAGAAGGACATTGCGCGGTACAACCGCCTGGACCAAATCAACCTCGACGATCTGTCTGGGACGTCCGCATTGGAGGATGGCGTCCAGGAGGATTCTGGGTGGAAGTTGGTGCATGGAGATGTGTTCCGCACTCCCTCCCATCCTCTGCTGTTGTCCATCTTCCTCGGAAGCGGTGCCCAGCTTTTCGTCATGGCCGGCTTTGCCATCTGCTTTGCCCTGCTCGGCTTCGTTTCCCCGTCTAGCCGCGGCTCCCTGGGAACTATCATGATCCTCCTCTACACCATTCTCGGCTTCGTCGGAGGTTATGCCTCATCCCGGGTGTACAAGTCGATGCAGGGTGAGAAGTGGAAGCTCAACATCATTCTGACCCCGGTTCTCGTGCCCAGCATCGTCTTTGCGACTTTCTTCCTCCTCGACCTGTTCCTCTGGGCCAAGCAGTCCTCGGGAGCGGTTCCCTTCACCACTATGCTGGTTCTCATCTTGATCTGGTTCATCATCTCCGTTCCTCTGTCATTCGCCGGCTCCTGGCTCGGCTTCCGCGCGCCGGCCATCGAGCCTCCGGTCCGCACCAACCAGATTCCCCGCCAGATCCCGCCGCCGACGACATACCTCAAACCGATCCCTAGCGTGTTAATGGTTGGAATCCTGCCGTTCGGTGCCATCTATGTCGAACTCTACTTCGTCTTGAGCTCGATCTGGTTCAGCAGGATTTACTACATGTTCGGCTTCCTCTTCCTCTGCTACGGCCTCATGATCATGACCTGCGCCACGGTGACGATTTTGATGGTTTACTTCCTCCTGTGCGCCGAGAACTATAACTGGCAGTGGAGGTCGTTCTTTGCCGCCGGAGCGAGCGCCGGCTACGTCTTCCTCTACTCGGTTATTTACTGGATCGGTAACCTATCGCTGAGTACCTTCACCGGGAGCGTGATCTATTTTGGATACAGCATCCTAATCTCGTTCCTCTTCTTTATCCTCACAGGTAAAGCTACATCTTCCTATTTTCCGAGATCTGATACTGACTACTTCCAGGCTCGATCGGCTACTTCACAAGCTGGTGGTTCGTGCAAAAGATTTACAAGTCCATCAAAATCGATTAGAAGGCTGGGCGAGGGAGGTTTGTGGCGTGTTGGATCATGGCTGGCGCACATGTACGAATAGAGGCGTTGTACCATCATTGTTAGCACCTCGTTCGGTGGGCATAGGATGCAAGATTTCTTTACATTGTTCACGTAGAAAGATTAGGGAACCCTTCCGTCACGATGGCGGAGGGCGGCGCAACGGAGTTGTGGGTATCATGTGTATTGGACCAATGGATAAACGAGTTTGGATGCATGCTCCTTTCCCGCGCGTTCACCGCAAATACGCTCTCCAACTGTGAACCAGCCTCTGCGTAGCGTAGCGTAGCCGTATCTCTGACCTACTCGTCATCATCGTCGTCATCCAAATCCAAAAAGGCAAACTGCTGTTTGGGCTGCGGCCTTGCAGACCCCCCGGCCACGCTCCCTCTCCTCTCGGCCTCCTGGCGATCGCGTTCCCGCTCCCTTGCCATACGTTCCCGTTCTTGCCGCATCCGCCGATCAGCCTCCTCTCTCTCCTGCCGTGCCCTCTCTTCTTCCTCCAGTCTAGCCTGCTCCTCCTCGCGCTTGCGCTTCTCCTCCTCCTCGGGGTCGTATCCCTTGGGGTCAATCCCGTTGTCAGAGAGTGCCTGATATGCTGCCAATCCACCAAAGCGCACATCCTCCTCGATGGGCCACGGGAAGAACAAAGCTCCGTCGCCGGGATTTGCTGCCGCTTTGATCTCCAGCGGCATATCCCCCACCGTGGAAGTAATTGTTACTTGAGACGCGAGCACCTCGCCGTTGGCGGAGGGCGTGCCCACGCCGTTGTTGAAGCTCGCATTGGGGGTCTGCGTCCCCGAGGGGCCTGCTTCTTCGATCGCGGGTAGGTCTTGCGCTGGTGGCGGGCTGGCGCCGAAGTCGACGCCGTTGGTCACGCCTGGAGGCGGCAGGGTGTTTCGGCTGATGCGACGGGCGTAGCCGAGGAGGTCGGAGGTGGTGAATTCGTACTTTGGCGTGCCGGAAGGGTAGGTAGTTGTGGTGGTGTTTTTGACCTCCTTGCGCATCGACCACAGGGTGCCGATGATTTCTTTGGTCTGGGTGTCGAGCGCGGTGGTTTCTTGGCGCAGCTGCGAGATGCGCGCGCTGTTGTTTTGGTGGTGCTCGAGCTCGCAGAGGCCTTGGGTGAGCTCTTTGTCGGCCGTGGTGAGGTCTTCGGCGAGTTTTTCGGAGGGGTTGTATTTGGCGATGGAGTCGATGAGGGTGGTGAGAGCTTTTTCGACCCGCTCGAAGCGGGCGTCGAGGAATTTCTCCATAGTTGGGGGGTGGGAATGGGGAGGTTGTTGGTGAAGTGAGGGTTGTTTGAGTTTTGGAGAAGCTCTGTTGTTGAAGCGCTGGATGCGGCCCGCCCGCCGCGCTGCAAGGAACCCGTACCCAGCCGGTCAAGGGTTGTGTGTGTGTGGCCTTGGAAGTCAGGCAGCACGTCGGCTTTCCGGCTTCGCCCGGCAAAATCTCGCGCAACACCAAACCACGTTCAATCCACCGACGCATTCGCAGCCATTGAAGCACCAGCTCGCTCATTCACGCCACAGTACCTAAGATGCCTTTCCCTGTACGTCGCAATTGTTCTTTGGAGCGGTTTTGCGCTTCGCCGCCCGACTGCGCACGGCTGTGGAGGTGCGGTCAACACAGCGCTCTGATCGCTAACTGCGTCGTTCTAGACTCCTGTTCTCCGGGCAAATGCCTTCCCCTCGTACCAGAGCAAGTTTGGCCCTAAGTAAGCGCTCCCTCGGTCAACTATCGGACGGTCCAATTGTCTCGCGTCAGAGCGGGAGAAGAGCTCCCTGGATTCGTGGAAGGACCAGGCGGGCGAGGCCCAATTGCAGCAGATGGGCTAACGCGATATCTAGGTACCACTTCCAGCCCCAAGTTGCCGGCATCACCCCCAAGTCGCTCTTTCGATTGTGAGTCGTCATCTCTTCGTCATACCCGGGCAAGGTTGCGGTTAGGAAAGGCACATCACAGCGTGGGAAAGGCCCCTTCGGTGGAGGAAGACCGTCTTCAGGAGCAGGACACCGGCCCGACTCCAGCTTACAATCTCGCAACTTGCATACAAGGCGGAAAGCTGGGATACGGATTGATAGCCAGGGTGGAACATGCAGGGCAACACGGATAGGGGCTGACATTTTTACAGTAGCTTCAAGGCTGCCGGGTTCGGCGGTGTTGCGCTGTTCACAGTCATCTACTTCGCCTCGGGCATCCCCCGAGTACAGGACGATATCATCAAGGTACGTGGTATCCGTTATTGATGAAAGGTTGGCTCTCTAACTGTCGTCCAGCCGTTGATCCCTGGCATGGCCGCCTACTACGACAAGTCGGTCCCTGCATCTGACAGCGTAAGCGCCCAAAGTCATATTCAGCTCGACATTTTGTGCTAACACATTTAGCCCTTCTAAATCTTTGTTTTACGCGAGCGTTTGCGTGTTTGCGTCAGCAAGGGTTGGGCGTACTAGAGGAGCCGATGTCTGGTGTGAGCCGGCTTGTATTAAAAGACACAGTCCTATAGACCTTAAACGTTGAAACCAAAACCAAGACCTCTCTCCTTGTGACATGGATACCCATCTCTTTCCGCAAATATGTGTTCGAATGTTGACTTTGGTCAGGAGGTCAGGACGCAGCTGCCAGTTCAGAGTGGCAGTGCACGGGCCATGTGAGGCCTGTTTCGGCTGTTTTGACAGCAGCAGCGATCTGGACAAGTGTGCTGCAATGCCGTGCAATTGCGCACAGCTCTAACATTGCATTGCCTTCAAGACAACATAAAAGTACAAGTCTCTGTAATGCAATTAGCATGAAATAAGTTACTGTCATAATAGCATGATGTCCGCTCATTTCTAGCACACCATCTCTTATTTTCAACATGGAAGCTGCGAAGGTGCTGCTGGGGGCCGCTAGCTACCGCGGGCTGGTGAAGGCCGTGGGGACGGCCATCCTCCTCGAGCAACTCCTCGCTCGTGGCAAAGGCGCCATCCAGAACTCAACGCTGCAGGCCCAGCTCACAACCACAGGCGGTTTTCTGTTTCTTTTTCTCTTCGCCCGCGCATGGCTGGGGCTGGTTGATCACTATGTCCCGGAGCCGTACCTGGTCAGCTCACGCTCATTTCCTGTCCATCAGCTTGGCGACTCTCTAACATCCGATCAGGACGAGTTTTTCCATATTCCTCAAGCGCAGGTATACTGCGAGGAGAGGTACCTGGAATGGGACGACAAGATCACCACTCCTCCCGGGCTGTAAGCATCCATTGTCTGTTCATCCTTTCTGGATCCCCTCTGACACGGTTTAGCTACGCCTTGTCCGTGGCCTATCACAAACTATGGATGATGGCAAAATGCAGTGTCTACAGCCTCCGCTACGTTAACTTTCTCGCAACTTTGGTAACTGCATTGGTTGCCGCGCGATGCCACGAGCTGGTAGGCGCGAGGTCGTCAGAACAGAGCGGGAGGCGGGCCGTCGGCGAGCATTCATCCTCGTCGTTCCATACGGGGCTTAACATCGCCTTGTTTCCAGTCATTTTCTTCTTCTCCGCTCTGTACTACACTGATGTGGTCTCAACGCTGGTCGTCCTCGTCGCTTACCAGAACCATCTCCTCCGAGTCGGCCCTGAACGGCCCGGTTTCTTCAATGGCATCTGGACTGTGATTCTGGGTGTTGCTGCCCTATTCATGAGACAAACAAATGTTTTTTGGGTTGTGGTCTACATGGGCGGGCTAGAGGCGGCGCATGCTATCCGCTTGCTGAGGCCTCCGCGCGTCCAACCGCCGAAGGGACCGCTCTCCTTTGCAGAGCATGTCCGATTCTACGTCTGGAGAGACTCCGTCGGAGACATGCACGACCCTGAACTTAACACGGCCTGGCCCGAGAGTAAGAGGAGACCCCTTTTTACAACTACAATTCTGTGCTAACCTTTCAGATTGGCTCTTTTGCCTACTCAGCATTGGTATTGCGGCCGTTTGCAACCCTTTGAAGGTTGTGAGGCAAGTCTGGCCTCATATCACTATACTCGGCCTGTTTAGTGGGTTCGTGGCTTGGAACGGAGGAGTTGTGCTTGGTACGTCTATTCACGGAGCCGCATTTTGTCTGTCTACTTACACGTTTCTCAGGAGACAAATCCAACCATGTGGCTACCATACACTTGGCCCAGATGCTTTACATCTGGCCTTTTTTCGCCTTCTTTTCTGCCCCTCTCCTGCTTCCGTCACTCTTACCCTTCATATTGGCTCCCTTACACCTCTTCTACGGCTCTTCCCAGCAGAAGCCAGCAGAGAAACCACTCGTTGTACAGATGATCAGCAAATTCTACTACATCCCGTACATCCTCGGCACAGTCATCCTCTCCCTGGCCATCGTCAAGTTCAACACCATCATCCACCCCTTCACCCTGGCCGACAACCGACACTACATGTTCTACATCTTCCGGTACACGATCCTCCGCTCCATCAGGCTTCGATACTTGCTGGTAGCAGGATACACCCTCTCGCGTTGGCTCGTCTGGAACACCCTCGCCGGCTCCCCCGCTGAGATTCCCGGCGCACCTCCCGCCGAAGGTAAGGCAAAACCCACCCAAGGCAAGGGGAACAGCGTCGTCCACGCATCCTCCAGCTCACCGCCCACATCCACCTCCCTCTTCTGGCTCCTTGCTACCACCCTTTCCCTTATCACAGCGCCGCTCGTTGAACCTCGGTACTTCATCCTCCCATGGGTCTTTTGGAGACTCCTAGTCCCCTCGTGGAGCCCAGCAGCCGACATCGAAAGCTACATCCCCAGTCTGAGATGGATACGTAAGCTCAAGGTTGACCCAAGACTCGCCTTAGAAACGGTCTGGTTCCTGGTCATCAACCTCGGCACCATGTACATGTTCCTATTCCGACCCTTCTACTGGAAGACCCCAGACGGCGAGCTCCTGGATGGCGGGAAAGTGCAGCATTTCATGTGGTGATCGCAAACAGATTTGTGGGTCATTTTGTCTCGTGTGTATTGTACAGAAGATCAGGTCATGTAATATATTGCTCTCCGAGATCCTCTTTGTGTACGCTCATGCAAATCCGCAGCTGCGTAATCTGGGGCGGCGCATCTACCGCCGCCAAGAGTCATGTCTCTACATCCTGGTGACCCGCTCGTAAACGTCCTGTGTACTCGTATCATGTCTGGTTTTACCCCATCAACCCCTGATCTGATAACCATATCCGTGTCCATACCGTACCGTCCGTCCATATATGCGGCTACAATAGCAATAGTAATACCCCTCTAACACCGTCCCAAAACGCCAACCCAGCCATGTCCAGATATTCAGCACCTTCCATCCTTCCGTGTTCACGGCCGTTACCCCGACGAACCAACCGATATTTATTTACCAGCATCTTATTTCTTCAGCGAACCAACCACCCGATTTTATCACTAGTCTTTTGTCCCACTCTCCCACCACACCATCAAAGACTCAACCGATCCAAACTTAGCCGATCCCCGCTTCGTACCCTCCTCACCACCCCCAACTTAAAGAATTTCTCCTCCCCCGTCGCCGTCCTCCCCCCGATGTAAAGCTTATCCGCCCCCAGCGCATCCCGGAACCCCTCGCTGCTACTGTCGCTCCCGCGCCTCCGCGCCCGCCCGCTCTGTGGGATCGGGATCCCCCCGTGGTGGTGCGATCGCGGAGAGTGGATCGGTAGCTGGCCGATGACGCCGGAGCGGGAGGGCGCGGGGTTGTTTGTGGGCTGGGCGGTTGTTGATGTCGAGATGGTGCGGGCGTTTGTGCTGGCGACGACGCCTTGGGTGGTGTGTTTGTGCTGGGGGGGCTGGGAGGCCGAGGCGGAGAGGGAGGTGGGCGCTTGTTGGCGGAAGGCGGCGAAGAAGGTGGAGAGGAAGAAGGGGCGTTGGGACGACATTTTGGTGGGTTGTTGTGGTGACGGAGTTGGGGTGGTGGTGTCTCCCGTGGTGCGTGGCGGGGGCTTCTTCAAGCCGGTTGGTGCGTGTTCCCGTGGTGATGGGTGCTCGGCGAGGTGTCTCTTGTCGGGTTGTGTGGTGTGCTTGATGTCGTTGTTGCGGGGTGGCGGAACGGGAGATCGAGAAATGCCACGGGCTCGCGGTCCGCTAAGGGTGTTAGAGTCTGGCTTGTGATATCGGGTTTGGGTCGGGTCGGTATTTTCCACGTTGGCCTAGCCGTCGCTCGGCGGAAAGACGCGGGCGATAGAGCGTGGCGAAATAAGGTTCTCTTTCAGAGAGTAGTGCCTGGCCCGTGTTCCTTGTGTCGATTGCGTGACTCGTGAAAGCTGAGCGGCGCGCGGGGCTGTCGTTGGCGAAGCGCTTTGGACGGGGAGGAGGAGATATCGCTGCGGTGGGTATGACGGGGTATTTGCGCGAAATTTCGACGTGGTGGTGTGTGGGTGTGATGCGCGCAGATTGAAAGCGTCCTGACGTCGAGCTTGAGGCCGACAAGCAGAGGTCGGGTCATCGCTTGGCTGTCGGAGGGGCATCCCGGCCAATCCCGAATTGTCATGCCCCCCGCCTAAGATGCCGGGCAGGCGGGTCCTGACAAGGTCGCCTGTGGCAAATCGGTGGCTCGTGATAGGCTGCCTGGGCGGCATTTTTCGTGCGGGGGAGGCAGCAGTGGAGCCGGGCTGTCGCAAACGCTTCGTCCCTTCACGCGGATTTGCACCCGCGGCTTACTGAGGGCCAAGAATCCCTGGATACCCGAGGTCTCGTCTCAAAACGGCAACGCTGCATCTTTCGGCCGGATCTGATTATTGCGGCAGCTTCTCCGCGCTGCACCGCTGACGGCGCGCGACACCAGCCAGCTCATCTGTTGACACACCGTGGAGGCCACAATCCTGATTTTGAGGCTGCAAACGAGATGCACGTCACCGCATGTGGGCTGGACGCCGCCAATCTCATCCGTCGTTCTGGGTCGAGAGGCTCTCGGCGCCCCTCACCTCGCAGGAGGATTCCTTCCGCCCGCCTGGATATGCCAATCTGCAGCACTGGCATGACTAGGTAAGGTAGTATCACGCATTTCGACCATTCACATTCTCATACGATTCTCATTGCGAGCTGCCTCTCACCGGATGTCATTATCCTCGTCTTCGGAACAGATCAGCATTTCCATTCTGTTATGCGAGGCACACACTACGAAGTACATCCCCTCCATCCAGTCCTCGAGCCAAGTGGCTTAACCCTCGCCCGGTCCCCAGCCCGGGCAGACGGCATCAATGCCGCTGCTTGAAAGATGAATTGTCTTATCTTCCACCAATACTCCAAGAGCAGCACGATTTAAGGTATCTACCAATTCTCGTGTTTTCTTGCTCACCATGTGTTTGCAAACCATTTCTCGAGCTCCAAACTGCTATGCCCATGCCCATTTCTCTCGTGCTCCTCCGTCTCACCAGTCATCGACCGCCATTGTCCCCCAGGTTCGCGATATTCCAAGTAGGTAACCCCTCCGGTCTCGACCCAGAACGGCCCCCACACCGTGTTATCCAGCAGCACCCGGAATCCGGGCCTGATGGACGATTGGAACTTGCTCTGAGGCATACCGCGGATGCACACGCACATCAGCCTGACATAGAGCAATGCTGGTTGTCGGTTGATGGCAGAGGCCAGTGCGGCGCCGGAACGACATTCGATAACGGGGAGGCTCAGGGTCTCCAACGCCCGCCAGACGTGACCAGGTTCGATTATATCCGACAGTTGTGCTGCGTAAACTACACTATCACCATCACCATCTCTTCTCCGGTCCATGTCGAACTTGACCCCGAGCTGGCGGAGCTGCGGTAGTTTTCGTAGAAATCGCCGGATGTGCCCTTTCGCCATGGATCGAGCGCAGTCACGCAGATCTTCATCGTGATAGGCATGGCCCACCGTGATGTACAGTGCCACAGTCGTAAGGTGGATGCAAGGCAGGACCCCAAATATCCGAGGCACGAGAGTGTTATCATCACTATTGGCATCGCCATCGACGCCGGAATCCATGCCATCCAAGTGGCGAAAATCAATCCAGCTGAGGGTGAGACGCCGCAGATTCTGACCTCGAGATATCTCTTTTGGATCTTGGAGCAGTTCACCTCCCGCATTTTGTGACTCCTCTCTGGATCCGTGGTATTCGATAATCCCCTTGAGGAGCGAGCGAGTAAGCACCTCCTGCCTGTTTTGATCAAAAGGCCTGTAGCTAAAACCGTAGTCCAGACTAACGTCGTGGCTCTCAATGGGGCCAAAATGACGAGACTCCCATGGAACCCGCATGCTCGGTCGCATCTCCTGACAAAACCTCATCGCCAGGGACTGGCACCGGAAGGAGTCTGCTGCATTTAGGCCTCGGTCCAAGAGTATCTCCAACACTCGCAGGTTTGGAAATTTCGCCAGGGCCTCGCGCAACGCCGACCCGTCGTCTCCGGTATGCACAATATAGTCTTGCTCCGCCGCCAGCCGGCGATAATGCGCAACCAGCACTCCCGCCTCCTCGGTCGTGGGAGAGCCCTTGACATGATATTCCGTGTTGATATTGTAGCGGTATTTCGAAAAGGGAGGGGTTAAAGGTAAATGCAACATGTCTTCGAACTGCCACTCGTTTTGGATTCTGGAGATCTGCTCTTCGGAGCAATGCCACTGGAAGTGGCCAAAATACTGTTTCTCGTACAGGTGCTGATATTCACGGACGCCCTTGATGGCAGTAGAGAGGGTATCGGGCAAGAACACCAGTTCTTGGGCCTGCTGTGACCGGCGTTCACAGGATGCAATCTCTCGGAGTTTGGCGAGGTCTCTGTCCGTTCGGAAGATCGCGAGCTGTCGTGGGCTAAAGTGGCCGCCGATGATGTCGTTGAAGATTTTATTGGCAAGACGTAGACGGTTTCGGTCGCGAACGCTAAGGAAGTCACTGACGCAGAGGATGATGTCCGGTGGGAGGTCTAGGATCCAGAAGGTAGACATTTTTTTGGCGGTAAGAGTGAAGCAATTTAGAGAGGTGTTGGGCTAAGTCTCGCCGAAAAGTGGTGGTGCGGCTGTTGGAAGAAGAAAAGGAAATGTGATGGCTCAGGGAATCGAGGGATTCCAGTCTTTATATACCTATCTTCAACGGCTAGCATCTAGCTGTTGCTCACATTCCGTTCGACACTCATAGCCACAGCGGTGAATCACTTCAAATCAGATGAATATCACGGGGTGGTTGGACTTGCGCTGGTACGGAGAATTTATTGCAAAGGGGTCACTTCCATGCCTGGCGGCCTGGCTACTGAGGCACTCATGACGCCCAGTTTATCATATCAGGCTTGACTCACGACTACGGAAATGATGAATGAATAGAATTCAGGTGACATACCTTACCTAGGTAGCTAGATATAAGCAAAACTCCATCCATATCATGTCGTTTGTCATTATCGCCTCCTATTGGATTGTGCGGTGACAGGTTATCACTGGTCGCCTTACATTTCATGCAACAGCCAATGAGGCTCACGTTCAGCCTCGAACTTGATACGATACGACAGATTCATAGTCAGATCTAACATCGATAAAAACGTATGTAGTAACATGTGAATTCGTCTCATATTTCAAATTCCAAACGCAGTGAAATAATTTCCACCTCATGAATCATAACGACATGTTTCAAATGTCAACCACCAAATGCAAATATGTATTCTAAGCAAGACGCTTCGCCGCAAAGCTGGGTATCAAACATGGTACCAAAGTGCCCGAAATTGTTCATTCCCCTCATAATTCCCAAAATCTCATCAAATCCCAAAGCCCAACCCGCTCACTCCAAAGGCTTCTGAGCCCAAGCGGTTCCCCTAAAAAGCCACACGTTAGCACTTCACTTCACTCTCAACCCCACCCCTAGTGTCAGAAAAACTCACCAAAGGCAATACCCATGATACGACTTATTCTTCAACCCCGCCCTCACATTCACCAGGAAAGCCTGCACCTCCGCAATCTCCCACCCCAGCACATTCGTAAGCACATACAGGCCAAAGCCCTCAATCCCCATCTCCAGCGACACGCGATTCATCTGGCCAATCTCCTTCAACGTCTTGTCGGCAGGCCACGCACCCACAGGCATCTTCAGGTTCTTCTTCTTAATGTCCTTAAACCCGGCCTCTCCCAGCCAGCGGATGTAGTTGTCGTTGTCGATGACCTCGAAAGTCTGGCCCATTTTGGGGCCGGCCTGCTTGAAGACGTCGATCCAGGTCTCGAAGATGTTCCCCGGGGGCATGGAGGCGTCGTCGGCGTAGACGCCGGACCCGCAGTCCATGTGCTCGAGCCAGCCGCCGGGCTTGAGGCAGCGGTAGGCCTCGCGGTAGACGGCGACCCAGTCCTTGAAGGAGCCGGTGAGGTAGCGGATGTGGATGTAGTCGAAGGAGTTTTCGGGGTAGGTCCAGGTCTTGGAGGCGTCGTCGAGCTCGAACTTGCAGTTGGGCGGCACCCACGAGGGCTGGATGGGCGAGAGGTCGATGCCGGTGACTTCGGAGTCGGGGAACTCGTCGGCGAAGTCGATGGCCCAGATGCCGGTGCCGGTGCCGACGTCGAGCACCTTGGCGGGCTTGTCTAGGGGGGCAAGGTAGAGCTTGCCGCCGAGGCCGAGAGTGATGAGGTGGTGGTTGGTGTCGAGCTGCTCGTTCTGGGCCTCGTCGTTGGGCGCCCAGTACTCGATGTTCTCGCCGCCGCCGAAGTTGTGGAAGGTCCGGCCGTGGAGCTTGCGGTACTGGAGGATGGTGGAGCTGAGCGATGCTGTGGAGAGGGTGACATCTGTGCCAATGGCCGAGTCCCCATCGTCAACCTCGGGCTGCGCAAAGAGCGGATCCTGTGGGACAGGGCGGTGTCACGGTTAGCACAGGTCACCCCGGAAAATGAGGTGCTTCACGGCATTGTGCCGGACCAAGCATCTGCAACATGAAGGCACTTACGACGGCGATGTCGGCCGGCTCGCTGGGGTTGGCCATTATCGCGGGTGTGTGAATATCGGCGGGGGAAAAGAGTAAGGGTCCTCGGATTGTGTCTCGAAATCCTCCTCCAAAGACATTATATCCGCCGGCGGGGTCTGACCTTTATGTTGCACTCAGCAACTGGAGCCATGAGGTTACCCCGCACCCTCAAACACCAGCTTGGCGGCGACTTTTCCACGTTTAGACCTCGTTGCGCGCTGGGAGCGCGCGCTAGGTTGGATAAAGGGAGCTAGCCCCGGGGCGAGAGAATACGCTCCCCGACTCCAAGAGAACCCAAGCTTTGGAGACATTAGTGAGGCAGGCCAAGCTCGTTAACTCGTTAACCCTAACCCACAATGGGAGCGTAACATCCCGAAGGAGTGAGAAGGATTGGAGGCTGGGGGACGGACGAGAGAGAGAAGAAATCAAACTCGATTTATAATCGGCCAAGGGTGAGTTGTGATAGTAACAAACGACGCCAGAGAGTGTGTAGAATCGGATGACCACTTGATCATGTGTAGTGGGTTGCATTATCGCTGCCACGCGGCGCACGAGAAAGTAATCTGTCTCTGGAAGTGTAAAAAGACTTGTCAACGCTACGATTGATGTTGTTGAGGCAATTGGCGTTGTCGAGTCAATTGGGAAGCGGTCATTGGCCATTCAAACAAGCCACATGGGTTTCCTCCAGTGAAGATTGGCCAACAGACTCAGCTCCCTGGCTCTGTCAACCAACCACCTCTCAATCTGATAGAAAACTTGACCAACTTGACGGACATGTTAGACCTGAATATTGAGGCTTTTGAATTGATCGCTACTAGCCGATTGTCTATAGGGCAGATTTTTCGGCCTTGATATTGGGGTTTGCGCATGTTCGTTGCGGAGTGCTGTTCCAGGGATGTCCGGACCTGTCTCTTTCCACAGGCCTATTGGCCGGTGTAATCGCCAACCCACCGATGCGGGCTCGCGACTGTACTAATAGTAGGATGGTGGATGGTCATGATTTGACGGAAGAGTAAAGACACTTGCATCTCTCCATTCCTCTCACAGGCATGGTGTGGAGAGGTGTTGGGCGTATCGCAGTGGGTGTTCCGGGGGTGCCTTGGGGACGGTAGGTAATGAAGTTGTCCCCTTCGAAAAGCGGGGTTACAGATGTTGATCCGTCATGAACACATAGTCTGATGGTGAATCGATATCGCCCAAGCGGTCGTCGGAATTCGAACGTGCGGCGCAGGTGTCCTCGAGGGCGGTCAACCTCATGACTCGCACATCATCGAGAAAGGTTGCGGTTGCTGAAGGAACGTTGCGTCTCGACCCGAAGATGAAGTCTAACCGTAATGCGATTGCGCCGCAAAAGAAGGACCCTACATTTCTGATATTCCAATTCGGGTTCCCTCGACGGTGGTGGTTGCCAGAAGTGGCCTGCGCCGCTTGTTGCAGTGGTGCACGGACGATGAAATGGGGTGCTGTTTGCGAGCTGCCGAAGGTCAAGTCCTGGCCAATGTTCTAAGTAACCCTAACCCTTCAGAATGCTAAGACGCACCAACCGCTGGTCCGCTGGCCATCCAATTGGACTGCCTCGGCCCGCGCCGGCAACCTCTCGCGACCTTCGTCAACGGTTTCCAATCGGCCGTGTCCTTCCTTAGATTCGCACAAACCCATCCACACGCACGGTTTCAGAACGGGCGGCGCAAACAACTCGCCGACGGGCCGCAATTGGCGTGTTGGGCGGAGCCGTGCAGCTGGGCGGCAGCGGAGCTTCTTCATTTAGTCTCTTCAATCGGCCCGGCTTTCCAGCCATGTCGTCCAGACCCTCACTGACACGCCTGACCCAGCCTGAGCGGTTCCCACCTCGGCGGCCCGGACCCGCACCACGCACTTTGAGCCGCCACCTGTTCGCCCGTTCGCTCGACTGACAACGACTGACAACGACTGATTGGCGTGGGGGGTTGTCTGTTGGCTCAACTTCGCTCCAATCCGGACGCTAACCCTCGTCGTAATCAGTGCGACGGAACTCGCGGAGCGGAGCTGCTACGTACGGCAGCCCCCTTGCCTGCGTCTGCCGCTGACTGACTGTCTGTGCAGCACGCTGCGCTCGTCTCTGGCAGAGCGCTCCCGATGTTCTGGGCGGTGGGAACCTTGTTCTTTATCACCTCCTGCGTCGGGTAGTGTACGATTCGATGGAGTCCGGCGCATGGGAGCCGACGTGATTTCCGCACTGATCGGGGCCTCTCCGGCCATTTTCCTGCACCACCAGACAGGCTCTTGTACACATATGCTTGCTCCCCATCTGCCGATGTTGACTGTCCTAGGTCTGCGTTGTCCGTCTTTTGTCCTTTAATTTGACTCCTGTTGCGCGCGCACCAACGACTGATCTCAACAGAGGCAATGATCAACACCTGGGATCGGCAAGCCGTTGATGACAACGAGTGGCACACGTAAACCCCGGACGTCCACACCTCGGAGCCCACTCCAGACCTCCTCCACTACCGCCCGAGCAGCTCTAAAAACTTCCCTCTTCCGGCACTGATTCTTCTTGCCTGTGTCGCGAACGCGGCGACGGTCGATCGGGTACGCACCTGATTTCAGGGCCAGGATGGACCGGCTGATGAAGCCCAAGGATGGCGGCGAGAAGGGCGCCATGATGACCACAGGGCGTTTCCCGGACACATCGGCGGATCGCGTACGCCTGCTTGCCGTCTGCCTCATGAGCTTCAGCATAGCCCTGAGCGACACCGCACCGAGCGCTCTGCTGCCATCAATAGAGAAGTAAACACCGATCCCGAGCCCTGTTTTTTTCACACAGCAACGAGATTGCTTACCACCATGACCGCAGACATTACAACTCCAGCGATGCTGTCACCTCCCTCATCTTCGTCGCCAACGCGCTCGGCTTCATCATGGCGGCGCTCTTCATCGACGGCACAGCAGAGTATCTTGGTCGTGCTAGGACTTACGCCCTCTGCCAGCTTCTCGTGGCGACCGGTCACGCGGTGCTAGCGTGTGCTGCACCACTGCCAGCGTTTGTATTGGCGTTCTTCCCCATCGGATTCGGCGCCTCGTTCAACCTCGCCCTCGGGAATGTATTCTGCGGCTCCCTCGGAACTTGGGCGCTGGGCGCAATGCACGGCGCGTACGGGGTTGGCGCTGCCGTCAACCCGCTGCTCGTGGCACTTGCCACTCGCACTGCTTGGTCGCAGTACTACATTATGACGCTGGGTCTGGTGTTAGTCTCCGGCGCCTTCGCGGCGTACGCCTTCTGGAACTACGAGGACGAGGTGGAGTTGGCGGAAGCAGGGGCAGTGGCTGGGGGTGACGACGGCCAGGGTTCAAACGCGAAGCCGACGCATGCGGACATGCAGGGAATGCTCAGCGCAGTTTCGACGAGGGTTGTATTGATGGGGGCCCCGTTCGTTCTTTCCTATCGCGCAGCGGAAGTAAGCATCTCAGGCTGGGGATTCACATCGTCTACATCTGCCACGCCGGCATTCAACATGGGGCCCGTCTTCTGGGCAGGTATTGCCGCCGGCCGGTTCCTTCTCTGCACAGCGCAACGCATCGACGAGAGGCGCCTGGTGTACGGAGCAGTGCTTGGCGCTGCGGCGGTCGAGTTGCTTACCTGGCTGGCACCGGGCGTCGTCGGTAACGTTGCAGCTGTGGGGGTCGTTGGCTTGCTCCTGGGCCCAGTGTACCCCTGTGCTGCGGCAGTCTTCGTGAGCCGCATGAGCAAGCACGAACGGATCGGTGGGATCGGCGTCATTTCGGCGTTTGGCAGTGCGGGAGGGGCCGCGGCCTTCACAACGGGTATGGTGGGCCCGACAGTGTTGCATCCGATCGCTATCGGGCTGTTTGGTGTCATGCTGAGTTGTTGGTGCGGTCTGCCAAGGAAACCTAAGAGAACAGAGTGATAAGGGAGTTTTTGTTTGAAGCGGTTTTGCATGGTTTGTTTGACGTCAGCGGCTTTGCGGCCGGGAGATCTGACGACGGGAACGTGGAGTGAGGGCGCGATCTATAAGTCTATTTCTATAATGATACCCCAAGCGAATTATGGATTCCACCGAGGGCTGTCTTTTCAGCTTCTGCCCGTGGCGGCGGCGGAGACGCTGAGCTTGCCCGCTACGATATTTTTGACGGTGGCGAGGATATCTGAGAAGTTCTCGAATGTCCTGAAAGGGACCATTTCTCTCTCGCAGTACGAGACAAGATCTGATGCAAAGTTAGCAGCAAGCACAATCATGATGCGACAGGGGCAGGGCCCAACTTACCGCGTCCTACCTTGGCGAAAAGCAGGTCCGTTTCCTTGGCGGCCGAGAGGTCGGACACGCCGTCACCGGCGAAGAACAGCACCGGCCTCTCACTTTCAGGAAGGGCGGCGTAAGGCCGAATCTCAAGCGACTTATCGTGACCGAATCCACTGGTACTCTGTTAGCGCTGACTCCATTGGTAAGGTTAGCCACAGCAACTCGTACCTGTTATCGTGATAGATAATCGTCCAGCCATTCGCCTCGTTGATGTTCTTCCCCGGCCTCGGCGCAACATTGTTGCTCACAATCTGCAAAGAATCGGCCTCCTCCTTCCCGAGAAAGGAGGTCAGCAGCGCCCTGATGATGGGCTCCATGCCGCCGCTCAGAACCACGATGGGGATGTTGTTCTCACGCGCCCAGAGAAAAAACTCCTTGAAGCCCTCATCGAGCGTGATGTTCTTGAGCAGAGTCTCTATGCACTGGTCGAAGGGGGCGTTGATGCTGTCCAGCATTTCCTGGAAGGCGTCTCGAAAGTGACGGCGTCCGTAGAGAACATCCTTGAACTCTCTGAGGCGATTTTCCTTACCATAGCCAAGGTTGTCGGTGATGAAGTCATTGCTATCTTCTCGGGTGATAGTACCGTCAAAATCTGTGAAGAAGATGAACTTGGGGTTGGTCTTGAGTGCAGGAAGCGCAGGGGCCGTTGATCCCATTTTGAAGGTTGGTACGTGGGGAAGAAAACGAGGGGATGGCTCCGCGAGGTTTTGTTGGCCAAAGTTTTGAGCGAAGGTCAACGATTGTGGTTCGTTTTACTGGGAGTTTATTATTCGGCCGCTGAACCTGTCGCAAACAGATGGGTGTGGCGAGTCGGTGCTCGAAGGCGAAGAGAACTTGAACCGATTCATCAGGACCGGAAGGCGTCACAGCTGCTGGGTCAGGGTGCTGGGTAAGCCCCTGGCGGCAGTTCTCCCGGCTGCATAAGCGGACTCATACCCCTCAATCTCCGATGCATATCCGTTGACGGCTCCTCCGTTGATGCCGGTGCCTGCCTCGACGACGAGCTGGGCAAGATTGAATCCAGGGCGAAGGGAGTGACATGAGGTGTAATATATTGCAGGTCAATATGGACCTCAAATCATGGGACGGCGGATGGGATGGAAATGTTCAACTCGGAGTGCAAATTACGGGGCTATGCAGCAAGACGGTATTTGCCCCACCATCCACCAAAAATTGATCGCGGGGTGCTTCCAAGAGCCTCTGCACCAACACTTTGGACCGAACTCAGCGCTTACTGTGATCATGGGCAAGCCAAAACGCCACGCTCAAGCTGCGGCGGAGGAATCCGAGACGCCTCCTGATGAGCTGACAGACGCGCAGTCCGTTGCTCGGGTCGTCAAAGCCGAGGGCAACAACCTCTACACATGCGTGCTTCCCAACGCGAAAACTATTATCGTCGAGCTCGAGCCGCGCTTCCGCAACACAATTTGGATTAAGCGGGGTGGCTATGTGTTGGTCGATCTGGCTTCAGCCGATGAGAGGCCCCCCAACAGCAGGGTCGTGGGAGAGATTGTTAACGTGGTGCGCGACGAGAAGGCATGGCGCAAGCAGCCGTATTGGTCAGTAGCTCTTCCCCCAACCCAATAGGCCCTGGGCTGACTCCGGCAGGCCCAAGAAATTTGTGAAGAACACGTACGACGACGAAGACGATGATGAGTCAACCGTTGGGAAGATGCCGCCTAGTGATTCAGAGGACGAGGAGCCTTGAGGGAGCCCCGGAAATTCTTTCATGAGGATAGTCTGGCTACTTCCTTGCCGCTGTATCCTTCGATGCTGCAGTTCTTGGTTCCCACTCCTCTCGAACGCCGAACCACACAAAAGCCACAGTTGTCACAAGTACGCCGACCACAACACCGGAGCTGCCCGGTGTGCTCGGGTACACATTCCATGCCCACTCCTGGGCTGCCCAGAGAACATACTGGAGAATGGGGTGAGCACCGCTGCGCCAGAGGAGGAATGGGGTTGACCAGGCGAGATAGGAGTAGAACTGGTAGTGCAGCGAGCGCGCGAATACGAGGCCGATGAGGTTGGCTGAGAGAATAGTGGTCAGAATATACTGTGGCGTGATGTCTCGGGTTACCGCCTGCTGCTGCTGTGGCGAGAATGGCGATTTTCCTTGCGATAATGGCAACGCCAGTCCCACAAGAGACTTGCGGGCAGGCTTCAGCCAGCGGCGAGTGATGAAGCCAACAAGCACGGCAATGTGCAGGCCTAGAAGCGCCAGCGAGAAGCGCTTGCTAAGAAATGCTTCTTCCCCCACGAAGCGCCAGTTGACTGTCCATTTGAAGAAGAACTGGCGCGAGAACTCGAACGCCTTCCCCAAGTACCCCCAGGGGTTTTTAGCGAGAAACGGCACGCCGATCAGGACCTGTACCAAGGCCATCATGGCAGCCAGCTGGATACTTGTGGAGAGTCCACTGCCAAGGAACAGAATAATACCCACGGCCGGCAGGGTAAGGAGCAGCGACATCTTGATTCCCAAGCCCCAGGTGTAGGCCAGCGCACCGGGCTGCCAAGCGTGGTTTTGGAAAAACAATATGGCCAACCACATAAAGAACACGGCAAAACAGTCGTTGAAGCACCGTAGTAGGAATATGCTGTGGAGGCGTTTCGAGAGGATGAGAAGCGGGAAGATGTATGGCGGTGCCTGTTGTTCCCCTGGTCAGCTCTGGCCTGTTTGCATGCGGTCTGGGGCTGTGCGCACCTTTGCCTTCCAGTAGCATGCCATGACAAGAGTCAGCGTTGACAGGTAAAGCAGTGCGAAGATCTGCTGTGAGAAGAATATGTCTTTCCCCTCGTCGGTCAGGTAGTATAGGCCGGTGTAGGTGTACACATGGGCTGCAGGGTACACCAGAGGCCCAGTCCCCCCTCGGATCTTGGTGTAGTCGCGCTCGCCCGACAGAAATTGGGAGATCTGCTCCATGTATGCAACCCAGTCAATTTCGGTATCTAGACACGCCGGATAGTCAGCGCCGCTTGCGCACACCGCACACGGTCGAGGAGGGGCATCGAGGTGGTCGTACAGGGAATCCTCCAAATCACCAGTCCGCAGAGAAGCGCATCCGCCGACCAGAGAGCTGCCGGGATGAGCTTCGAAAGGCGATGCCGCCCATTTGCGACATCGAGTGCAAAGCGCACAGCTTGCTGGTGGATTGGGGGTTTGCGATCTGCCATATTGCGTGTTGCTTGGGAGCTTGAGGTTGACCACGAGAGGACGCGTTTCCAATTGGAGCTCAGCTGTGGATGGTGACGGGCCCCACAGGCACCTTGATGTCCAGGGTTAGGGTATCGTAAAGAGTTTCCAGACCGAAGCAACCACTCAGGTCCCTCCTGCCAGTTTCACAACTTCTACCATTTCCGAGTCTACCTGAATTGCTACCTAACATGAACGGTCACAGCTTCGACTGGCGTGATGCCGGCTTCTTCTCGGCGAGAACCTCGTCAACAAGATCAACGACGGCCTCGGCGCAGCCGTAGCTGCCCTGGTATCCCCACCCGGCATGGCCATAATTGTGCACAACCCACGTTCCGTCGATGCGCTCCTTCTCAATGCGCACGCCGGCTTTCCTCAGCGGCCGCAGGCCGACGCCGTGCCGGATAATGCTCAACGTCTCGATTCCCCGTCCGCCAGTCAGCTCTGGATGCAGCTCAATCGCGCGCTTCATGATGCGCACCGCGACATTCGGATCTGGGTTCGGCTCCCAGTTTCCAATCTGGTACGTGCCACCCAGCACAGTGCCCCCGCCAGCGGCTCGTGTCATCGTGTAGACAATCTCGTCGTCTGAGTCGTCGCAGCCACTGGTCGTCATCATGTTTTCTGGCGCCTCATTGCGGACAACCACGATTTGTCCCCGCGCCGGCACCACCCCTGCGTCCATCACGCCGCCGAGTCGGCAAGCCAGGACCCCGGAAGCATTGATGACGATGTCGGCCTTCTGGCCGGTATGGCTCATGTTCGCGGCCTCGGAAATATGCTTCAGAACAGCCCGCTTTAACACAACGCCATGTGCAAGGCACTGCCCAACGAGCCATGGCAGGTAGACTGCGGTGTTGATGCACACCGACTGGAACTCGCAACCAGAGCAGACTCCGGCATGGGGCAACTCGCTGGCAGGGAGTTCCCTGAAGTCATCCATCACCGTCTTATACCACGGGTCAACTGCGAACAGACTGTCCTCGAGCGGCCCCTTGAACCCGGTTGACTCATCCTTTGCTAGGCGGTACACCCGAGCCTCTGCCAATCGTCAGAACGTGCATACCGCAACAGATTGGGCAGCACTGACTTTGAAGATGGATGCCGGCTTCAGGCACTTCATCGGCCAGCCGTTTCAACTCCGGCCAGGTTCTCTTCTCCCACCTGCTGTCTTTCTCAACGGCCATCCTGTCAAACCATGTCAGATCTCGGTCTACCATCGATTCAAGTGCTTCCAGGATACCCACGGCAAGACGTTGGCGCCAGCCCACGGCGACGTATACTCGATGTCATAGTCGCCCGGCATATGCTTTGCCACGACAGTTATAGCAGTATCCCCGCGTTTGGCTAGCTGCAGCGCGCAGGTGAGCCCGGAGACGCCAGCCCTGAGATTGTTGGTAAGTGGCAAACCCCAGGTATTCCGCGCCGGTACCGGGGACTCACCCAAGAACTACGATAGTCGGCATTTTGAAGCGGGTTGTCAGCCAATTTTCTCTCGGGAGATTGGCAACGATGTGAACTCTATTGCCACCAAATGTCCTTGTCTGTCGCTTTTATTTTGCGGGGAGGGGAAGCTTCCTCTTGACTTTATCTTCGACTGAGCAGGTATGGGCCCACCGGCCCCGCTTCCAGCTAACCGGATGTCCACCTGCCCGCATATTCGATAACGGGGTGACCCGCTGAGCTGACACTGCTCCGCTCCACGGCCCGGCGCCGAGTGCGGGATCCATCCGCTGTCGCGAAGGACGCCGATGCCGATGTTAGCCGTTTGAGGCCGATAAGATCGTCCGACACACCGGTTGAGCGTACTGCGTATGGCTGCGGATGACCGGGACGCGGCATCGACCGCTCTGTCCGGAGGTCTCCGGGTTGTGTGTTTATAGCACTATGAGAAGACTGGTAGCCATCCCATCACAAAATGGCACCTGCAGTCAACAATATTACACACCGGGTAGGCCGGGTTCCTGTGTTGGCGGCGATCGTATTCACAAGGCTGGGAGAATACGATGATGGGGTAGGAACTCCCGATGGAGTAGTATGTTCGCGACGTAAGCATAAGCTGAAGTCCTAATTAGACTGTTAACTACTGGGGAAGTTTTTGGTCATGGACGATGATAGTTGACGAACGTTGGTTTCAAGGACCGAAGCAACAGCTCCCTCCGGTGCCGGCAGTCCTCTAACAGAGACTGCTGTTGGGAACGGAATTGCGGTCTGGCATCGCTGTCCAAAAGCTGACGCGGATGCCCATACAGAGCACATATTCAAGGCAGGGTCCAGCATTAACAAGGCTCGGCGAGAGATACGACCTCTACCAAGCAAGACCGGATGAAATGGGGGCGCCGATCCTGTTGTGCACACGCACCAGAATGGCCTTCAAGCGGCTCCTGAGGGATCTGTGACTCAATATACACCCCCGAGCTGGTATCGACTCGGCTATGTGCTGCATCAGCTTAGCAATCCTTGACCCGACCAGCCGGGACGTCCTCAATCATCTCGCTCTATGAACGACTACCCCCCGTCTCGCGGTATCAAACTCTCCACCTGTGCGATTCAGGCTGAATACCTCCCATCTCCAACTCAATTCGCGCGCCTGAAGGGGTGCAGTAGCCGTTTGAGCAGTTACCCCAACCACATGCCTTGGTGGACTGTGACGAGGCAGGTGTTGGACAATCTTCCCCAAATAGCGATGATAACCCTCACCGGTGGAAGCTACGGATCCCCAGGTATCATCCCGCATGGTCTTACGCAGCAGCGTGAAGCTAGTGTCTTTTTAGAGAAAGATTAGGCACTCTGCTCGGTGGTAGATACACCGCCTGCCGAGGGAGGGATCTAACTTCCAACTTATCCGCTAAGAGGATCAGTCAGTACCCATGAGGGGAGGGGCAAGCAGCGACAGCAGCAGGAATGGGCACCTTTGTCCAGATTGAGAAATGTGACCCCCTAACTCTCAGAACCCACCGCCAGGTGCTCACAAAACACCATGAACCGTTCCCACACCTGATTTCAGTTCAAGCAACCCGAACCTGCTCCTCGAACTCCTTCCCCGCACGAGATTCTCTAACTTCCCGAGTGACCCCCAAACTTGGAGGGGGTGGGACAGGATGGGGACTTCTCTTGCTCCCGGCTCTCGAGCATGGGGGTCCTAGGTAAATACCAGACTCCACTGGTGGTACGTGTTCCTGGTGGAATTTGCGTCCCTCCCATCCCGACTGCCAGCTGCGTCGCACTGCGCTGTGACATTCGTTGTCGTTGGTGGTGTGGCATGGAGGTTGAAGGAATGAATGGTGATGTTAACCGTGTGCCCCTTTTCCAAGACATGATGTGATGTGTAGAAACCATGATCGTATTATGCATCCCAAACTCAGCGACGGATCTCTCTGCCTCTCCCTCTCTACTTACTAACAACCGTAAACACACTCTCCCCCCTAAACCCCTCCCTCCCCAAAACCTCACCCCCCTCAACCACCAACACAACTTTCTCCTCCCCCTCCCCATCAACCACCACCGCCCTACTCCCCTCCTCAACAAAGTAGCTCCTCACCTCCACGCCCTCCGCATACTCATACACAGTCCTCTTCTCCCCCTCCGCCCCCAGCACCAACAACGTCCCCTGCCGCACATACAGCGGCAGCGTCTCGAATGAATGCCTCTCCGTAACCCACCCCGGCCCGGCCTTGACCTCGCCCGTGAAGAAGTTCGTCCACTTCCCCACAGGCAGATAGAACTGCACGGTGTTGTCCTCCTCGAAGATCGGGGCGACAAGCAGGCTGCTGCCGACCATGAACTGCCTGTCGAGCGTCCACGCCGTCGGGTCGTCGGGGAACTCGATGCACATTGCGCGCAGCGACAAGGGGAGGCCATTGCGAGTGGATTCCTGTGCTTGCGAGAAGAGGTAGGGCATCAGGCGCGCCTTGAGGTGAGTCCACTTGGCGAGGATGGCAGAGCATCCCTCGGGGGAGGCGTCGTCGTCGTCGACGGTCCAGGGGACGCGGTACGAGTTGGAGCCGTGCAGGCGCGAGTGTGAGCACAGGAGGCCCCAGGCGACCCAGCGCTTGTAGATCCAGGGGGCGGGGGAGCCTTCGAAGCCGCCGATGTCGACGCTCCAGAAGGAGAAGCCCGAGAGGCCGAGGGAGAGGCCGCCGCGGATGGACTCGGCCATGGCCTCGGGGGTGGATTCGCAGTCGCCGCCCCAGGTCAAGGGGAAGCGCTGGGTGCCGGCGGTGGCGGTGCGGGCGAAGAGAACGGCCTCGTTGGCGCCGAAGCGGGCTTGGAGGGCCTGGTAGACGAGTTTGTTGTAGAGGAAGGCGTAGTAGTTGTGCATGCGCTTGGGGTCGACGCTGGGGTCGAACCAGGCGACGTCGTTGGTGGGGATGCGCTCGCCAAAGTCGGTCTTGATGGAGTCGACGCCGATGTCGAAGAGCTTGTTGAGGCAGGCCACGAACCAGTCGCAGGCGGCGGGGTTGGTGAAGTCGACGATGCCCATGCCGGTCTGCCAGAGGTCCCACTGGAAGACGTCGCCGTTCTTGCGCTTGAGGAGGTAGCCCTTCTCGGCGGCCTCGGCGAAGATGGGGGACGCCTGGCCGAGATAGGGGTTCGTCCACACGCAGACTTTCTTGACGGTACCTTCGGCCTTGAGGCGCGCGATCTGGCCCTTGGGGTCCGGGAACATGGCGTCGTCGAACTCAAAGTCGCACCATTGGAAGGCTTTGAGCCAGAAGCAGTCGAAGTGGAACACCTCGACCGGGATGTCGCGCGCCTTCATGCCGGACAGGAAGGAGTTGACGGTCTCCTCGTCGTAGTTTGTTGTGAAGGAGGTGGAGAGCCAGAGGCCGAAGGACCAGGCGGGCACGCTGCCGGGGGTCCCGGTGAGGATGGAATACTTTTGCAGGATCTCGCGGGGGTTAGGCCCGTAGATGATGTACCACTTGAGACGCTGGCCTTCGATGGAGGTCTGGGTGCGGCAGCAGCGCTCGCTGCCGATCTCGAGCTCGACACGCTCTGGAGTATCGACGAAGACGCCGTAGCCGCGCGAGCTGAGCCAGAAGCTGATGTTCTTGTAGGCCTGGTCGGACGAGGTGCCGCCGTCGGCGTTCCAGAGGCTAACGGCCTGGCCGACCTTGTTGAAGGGCCCGAAGCGCTCGCCCAGGCCGTGGATGGACTCGCCCACGCCGATGGTGGTCTGTGTGAAGATGTAGTGCTTGATGTCGCGCATGTCGTTGGTCTGCATGGGCGTGGTGGGCCCGGGGGTGTAAGCCAAGCCGACGGACCTGTTCTGAAGCGACGTGAGGTGCTTCTTGTTGTCGGTTGAGTGGAACGAGATCTCAAATGTGTTCGGCTTGCCGCTGACGGTGGCTGAGAGGCTGCCAGCCGACAACGTGGTTCCCTTCTCGCTCTTGGTGACCTGCGACTCAACCTCAGGCTGGCCGGACGGGAAGAGGTCGAAGTTGGGGCCGCGGCGGAGGGCGCCCTGCCAGTGGGTGGTCTCGACCGAGAGGACACCATCAAAGGCCGGCTCAATGTCGACAGTCAGGGTGCTGAGGTTGAGCACGTCACCGCGGGACCGGACCTTCTTGGTTGGGCAGAGCAAGCTGATGCCCTTGCCCGAGGGCGTCTGGCTGATGCGGTACACTTCCTCGGCGTATTCGGTGTGCACGCCCTCGGCCGGCAGCCATTGGCCATCGCGGAACTTCATGGTGTCAATGTGAGCGCTTGGTATGAAGACCGAGATTAGAACACTCGAACAAAAAGTGTGGCAACTTCTGACGAGATCCAACTTCAACGAGAATATCGGGGCGGGCCATCACTGATATCCCCATATCCGCGTCCGCGTCTCCGTCCACGGGCGCTCGGGAATGGCTCCTCCGAGCCATGGTCCTGGGATTTGGGCGGCGGCTGGTCGAACCCGTCATCTCAGTGGTGGAGATAGGAGTGCATGTGGCGCCGGTGAGGGGTCGCAGTGGAGGAGATTCGCCGAGAAATCCTTCGGCGGCCGGCCCTGCTGTCCTGGAGTGTCTTGCCCACTGACGATGGGAGATTGGAGCTGATGGTGGAGGCTTGTGAGGGGCACTCCTCCCCCGCAGCTTCTCCGCATGCAGGATGACGCCCCACTCACCTTAATCTTCAACCTTCCCGTCTTTGACCCCCAAGGATAGGTGCTGCAGTGCTGCAACCCTGCGCGCCGAAGGCCCACGCCAGTGTTGAGGCTGAATCGATCGCGCTGAGATCATCCTTTCGAGGTATGGCTTTGTTGGATTATGCTGGTGGTTGAGCTCGCGAGCTTTTGTCCCGGGTTGCATCAACGCAGACCCGATTTCGGGGGAATGTCAGATTGGCGAGAATCCCACCGTCAAAGCCGTTGATGCTATTCCCGTTGACATGTTCGGCGCCAATTTTCTTGTGCAAGACGACGATGAAACGAGGAAAAACCGGTTTGAATCAGAGCATATCAACCATCGTTATTCTTCATCATTTCCAGTTGTGCTGTGATTTGCCCTCAAAGTTTGTAATTTTGAGCAGTCGAAGACTTGGCCTGAGAACGTGGGCGGGGTTGACTTTGGTGATCGGTAAGGCGCAGCCCCAGCGGCATAGCGGCTGACACGGAACCAGCTTCCAACAACAACCAATGGAAATTGGCTTGGTCTGGTGGTCTAGCGGTATGATTCTCGCTTAGGGTTCACCCTATAGCATATATGCGAGAGGTCCCGGGTTCAATCCCCGGCCAGACCCATCTTTTTGCAGTTTCAGCTCTGACTCCTCCAGCAGCAGAGGAAGGACATACTTTTTGATGTCCTCCGACGTTTCTCCCTGGGTTAAAGTCTTAAATTACCCAGCTGACAGCGCCGCACATGCACAGTTGTAACAGATTCCTGGTAATTGAGGTGACATCTTGTGGATCGTGTGGTCAGGAGGGTAACACAACCCTCGGCGCAGGCCGGATCTGCAGCCGCAATGCTACATGAAGGGTCGTCGGGTATTAATAACACCCATCTCGACGGATGAATCTCGGCCGCGACAATCCATCAACGCAACAAGCCGAACGTACTACGTACAGAGCTGTACATGAGCAATGGAATATTGCAACCAGGACCGTCCTTGGCAGGATACCTGCCAAAGTAGAAGGTGCAGAAAGAACAGCTCGGCGTATAAGAGCCATGTTGGAGTTCAGAGTCGAGACTTCGCTTGGTGGCAGAACAACGTCAGGAGAGTCAAGTTGATCTGCGGTTCGTGGGATGAGAGAGAGAGAGCCAGCAGGCGGCTGGATCTGCGTTGTGTCCAGTCTCCTTCGACAAATCCTAGTATAACCCCCTGGCGATGACTGTAAGTCATGTGAATCCAGAGCTCTGTTCCGTCCCCATTTTCTGGCGACTTTGCTGACAGAACCCCTCTGGAAGTGGTCGACGTTGACAGAGAGTTGGTCAAGGAGACGCTTGCCGTGTCGTCCGCAGAGGCCGGACGACGTCGGCTGACTTGACCTGTTGCAGATGCTCCAATAATATCTCAGCTCTCATCCGAGGGGCGTTTGATGAGTGCTAAAACATAATCACGCGATGTTGTCCAATAAGCGGAACAAGTAGAATGGATAAACCGCTCGCTGTGAAGACGTCCAAATGCGATGCGTCTCTTTGTTCGGTCTCGCGCCGATTCACGCGTTGCGAGCTTCTGCAATCGAGTTGCGACAAAAGCCGCGTGGATGAGGAATCATTTCTAGGGAGTACGAATGTACCACTCTGTAAGCAGTGTTACCAAATCCCCTGAATGCGGCACTCAATGCTCTACAGATTCGGGAATGCGCCGCATTCCCGGAGAGACGGGATGAGAAATCGCTGCGATACCGCGGAAAAATGGCTGTTCCTCGATCGCGGGTTCCCCAATTAGGTGCAGGGGTGGTGTGACCCCTGCTGCCCAGAGCTCTGGAAGCGGTCACGTCATTCGCGGTTGACAAATCGGCCAGCTGCAAGCCCTTTACATCATCCATCCAGAAGACTCCACCTGCGATCTTTCTTCAGTTGTCGACGGCATTAAAAACCACCTCCCACCCTGTCCCTCCACCCCACACCTTTCCAATGACATCGCGAATCTTTACACCTGCCCTCAGAGCATTGAGATCGAGACCCATTGCCGCAACACCCTTCACACCGAGACTTTTCACCACAAGCACGCCCAAAATGACTGTCCACAACATTGCGACGTGAGTTCCCCGCGCGCCATGCGACACAGCCGAGCTTCTGTCGCCCCCGCTCTGCATTGAGACACGAACTGACTTCTACCGCTACAGCAAGGAGGAGTTCAAGGAGGCCATCGCCCGGGAGCCCATCGTTCTCCTCGACGCGTTCGCAACATGGTGCGGACCTTGCAAGGCCGTTGCCCCGGTCATCGCGAAGTACGTTCCCTATCGAACCCCGAGCCGCTTCGCGCACACTGCTAACCCTTTCTTGCAACAGGTGGGCCGAGTCTGAGCAGTACAAGGGCAAGGTTTACTTCGCCAAGTTCGACGTCGACGCACTTCCCGAGCTTGCCCAGGAGCTCGGCATCCGCGCCATGCCCACATTCATCCTCTTCAAGGACGGCGACAAGGCCGGCGAGCACATGGGTGGCAACCCCGGGCCCCTGCAGGCGCTTATCCAGAAGTTCTCTTCGTAAACTGAGTTCAGGGACTGGCGTTGCATGGGAGGTTATAAAAAGGGGAGACATACGGACCGACCGTAACGAGGAGGCTCGTTCATGATATCCCGGCGGAGAAGAGCCTCGAGCAGTGTACCTAAAACTTATAGACGCGGGTGTGGCGCTTTGCTCAATGCAATAGACTGTTTATATGCTGAGCTGTGTTCTGTGGTTGAAGTTGGCGATGTGTGTTCGCTCTGGGGTCACAACCTTGAGACCCTACCAGGGAAGAAACCAATGCGTCCGATTTTAAGAGCTTGGGCTTGCCGCTACATGCCCGTCTTGCTTAGGCCTTCGACAAGACACTTATGAGTAGGTCGGGCGAGGTATTTCTGGGTAAGAAGTCGCCAAGCAGCGAGCACACGTGCCAAGTTGAGACAACGATGAACGTTTCGGTCCAAGAACACAACATATCCACCTGGGCACCCGGCGCTAGTCATTCAAGCTTTCTACCCGCAATACCTGAACAAGCCCCTGAGATTACCCACTAACGCACGAGGAATGCGACGTTCTCCTAGGTAGGTGTTCATCCTCGACGTACGAAGTGCTAGCCCGAGACCCACCCGGTTTCCTTTGCTGCCGGACGAACTTCGTTGACCTAATATCCTCTATGCTAGAGGTATATTATGTAATCCTTTGATGATCTGTCTAAGATATGTAGGCGAGTTCCGCCGTACCCGCTGGTCGACGGCCCGTCCCGCGTTTGCTGCCAGGTGTGGAAATAAAGAACTGCCAGTTCATGCGGAAGTATCGACTCTTCTGCGCTGCGCAGATGTCGGTGCTGAGGTTTCCCTTTCTTTTGCGGCGAAGCCCGTGCTATGGATATCAAGGGACCGGATGTGTGCTATGGCGAATCGCCAATAGCTTGTCAGACGGAATCCAGCGGGAGGCTTCTTTGTTGGGAAGCAGGGGGCGGAAAAGCCACTTGGCGCGACGATGCTTCTTCAGCACATATGCTCTCTCTGTCGTGGTAGATTATCCTCCCTTGTGGTGCTGCGCAGCTGTGTCTCGGTGACCTTCCAATCATGTAGATCTGAGTCGGGTTGCTATGAACAGGAAAACATCCCTCGCCGGCTTCAAAATTCAGATCCGTCCAGCACATCCACTAACAGGCTCAGCCGGAAAGGGACGTGTCAAGGATAGCTAAGTACATTGTTTGTCAATGGATGATGTTACGTAGTCAGGTGGAAGTCCGCGATCCAAATCTGGAAGTGAAAGGACGACCTTAACATGAATTTCTCATGCAGATGACGTCGATCCCGACACCCCGGACGTTGAACGAAATCTGGCAACTGAGCTTCATCGGAGAACGGTAGTCATACCTTCCAGACTGGGAGAACCTGAACCGGTACTGTCCGCAGCGGGCTTCTGCGCTAACCTGAGCGACGAAGACCTCCAATCTTGGCTTGGAATTCCTCGAATTCTCTTGCCGCTTGCTCCGTCCAGATGGGCTGCAGATCGCGAGATGCCGCAAGTTGTGCTCGCCAGGCAACACATATCTTCGGGTTTCTTGGTTTGAACGAGCAGACTGACCCCTGAGATTTTCCGTCGCCCGAACATCGTATGGAATGCTCGCCAGCTAACTTGATTGCCAAGATTTTCGCATTTCAATGACTCACATCTGCTGGTAGGTAGACCATGATTTTTATCGCCATCTACGGCCGCATAGGGAAAAGCCCTTGCCAGCTGCTTGGTTGACGGTCGCCTGACCCAATCCCGGATCCGACTTGACTCCCGCCGAGCCTGATACCTGGCACGACTTCTTTGACCCCATCGCTACGCAGTGTCTATGGATGCTCGATATGTGGTCAGTCTCAATAAATTAATCATATTGTTTGACAACCGTGGCATATCCAGCAAATCCACAGGACAGATCCACGACTGTCGAATGCCTACGCGCTCATCAATACCAGGCGCCCAGCGTCGCCATCCAAACGCGGAGCTACGCTAGTCAGCCACTGGAATCGGTCAAGCGATGATGATGACGGGGGCAAGATCAAGCCTGACCTAGACTGCGGCGACTGGTTCTTGTCCGAGAAATATGCACGCCGCCACAAAAGTTCAACAAAAAGACCAGTCTAATTTGCGAGTTCGAGTGGCGATGAAGTTGCCACGGCCGCACACCGCTTCGCTACCTACGTTTCGCGGCGCCATGGGGTATACTTATCATTTTGATAATACGGAATTAGGTCAAGGAAAGGTGCATCATATCACCAAGGACGCCAGACGCCATGGCGAGACTAGCGATAAGACGAATATCCCTGTGGGTGCCTTTGTCGTTTAAAAGATTTGGAATTCAGCTCACTGCAGTAGCCGTGCCAAGCTTCCCCGGATTCCGAACCAGTCCGGTGCCGTGCAGAGGGCTGGGTCTCCGCATCAGATACCTCATGTACTCCGAAAACTCTCCGGTGACATAGAATGGGTGGAGACACGGCCAACCATCAGACCGGCTAACTCCCTGCCCTGGATTTAATTTCTCACCGCTTTTCGCCTCCGTCGACAAGTTTGATATATCATCGGCGTTAGGGCTTTGTTGAGTCACGGTGGTAAGCCCGGGTGCGGAGTCGAGGTGCGTCCGCTCCAACCCGCAGTGGAGGGCCCGGAAACCCCGGATGCGAGCCGCGCCGCAACACCAAACAAGACAACCGACGCCAATAGCCAGTCTATCTTCAATTCAGTCCATATTACCTTCTATTGTACCCAAATGGGTGGCAAGGAGTCGGTCAACGACAGATGAAGTACAAATGATTACATTTGCCACAAATGCCCAGCCAGTTATCAGATTCGACCTAGCTGGTGTCAATACGAACTATAGGGTACAACTTGGGATTACTGCGGGTTTGCTTGGTTACCTCCGACATTCGGCACCATATTGAACCATACCAAATGAATGACTTCAGGATGCGACGGAATACAGGGACGTGCTCACGCTGTGTCGGACGGGACGAGTCGTATCCTCTTGGTGTACCTGTATTTGGAATACCACTGGCGAGTTTACGTTGAGTAAGTGTTGAGAGATTGTTTCCCAGCCGAACTCCAGAGGTTGAACTAGACAGCAGCACCTTGCACTTTTGAGGCCTCACGTCCGGGGTGGGGGCTGTGGTGCCTGCAAGCTTATATCTAGGTAGACGCAAACCAAGCTCGGCACTGACAACTTTGACACATCACATGGCTGAAACCGCAAATCTGGGGTTCGCGCTAGAATGCGGACCGAATGGCAGGGAGATCAGACCTTTGCATGAATCCAATTCTCGAGGTCGGTGTGGTGCTATGAGGCCAGGTGAGCGAGCGATGTCCAAGTAAGCGCGTGCTGACGATCCCAACCAACCACCGAGAAGCCAGGCCGTTGAACTAGTGTTTCTCAGGCAGCCAGCATTCCGCTTGCACTGTACCGTCGGAGCCCTCCTTTCAGGGCGTTCAAGGTGGATACCCCCCGCGCCTGTTTGGTTGCCGTGGTTGATTTGGGCGCGCCAACTCCTCCTACCCCCTACCCCAGGCCGCCAGATCGGGCCCGCGAGTCCCTTGCCACGTGGAGACTTCCCTGTAGGGCGAGCCTCATTGCAGCATTGCATGACGAGACTGGAAGGAATTTCCGTTTGCCAATTGCCGCACGGAGATGAAACAGGCGGGATGAATCCTTGCTCATTGCAGCGTGTTCTCAGAATGGCTTCATCAACGCGCTCTAGGCACCCACCATAAGTTTGAGCATCCGCAAGTGAGCCTGAGGAGATAGGGCAGAGTCAACAGGGGAGCTAGACCAGTCGTCCCGGCGGCGGTGAAGAACGCGGGAGGGAAATGGAGTCACGGGGCCATTTGCTGCCGCTGGCATGGTATGGTAGGCGGCCCTGACTGCGCGATTCCTTACCGAGACCAGAGACTACCTAACAGCTGTCGAGCCGAGGACCAATGGCGGTGGGAATTCGATGCCGCCAAATGCTTTGCTGCTGAAACCCACGCTAAAAGCAGAAGGTCGCACGGAGGTGGTGCTGGTGGTGGTAGGGCTGCGCCGTCATCGAGGTTGGGGATCTCCACTTACAAGGGCAAATCTATAAAAAATCTGTATTTGTGTTGTTCTTTGTCAGCGGGGCGCTAGGTTATTGACCAACAATCTCCCCTCATTATTATGGGACGGCTCCCTATTGAGAGGCCTCAGGCCTGAGGGCCTGCATGATCCTTCGAGCACTGGCATCGTCAGGGCGTTTCCTCGTGGCGTCCTGTTTCTGTGCCCCGCCTGAGCGTCGCCTTGGCCTTACAAGGTTGGTTATTGTACGGCGCAGAGACAAAGGGCTGGCCGATCCCGTCCTTGGTCCTTGCATCCATCTGCAGCCCTGATTCTGCTGGTATCAGCCACCCGCCCAGTGCCACCTACAGTTTCTTGTGTTTATGTGGTTCCTGAGCATTGCTCGGCCCGCCTGCCGACCGTACATCTTTGTGGTTTTTTTGTCTCGCGATCGCACGGTCTTAGGTAACGCCTCTCTGTCGTCGGTCGGAAGACATAGCGATCTCTTTGCAGTTCATCGCGTGACATTCCTCTCCTAACGCCAAAAGACTGCTGAGCGCGCGCAGTTCCAGATAGATAACGTTGCTTCAAACCGATGCATCTGAGGTTGAGATTAAAGTTGTTGGGTGGTCGGCGACAAATTCTGACTCCGAGTCCGGACGTTGCAGTGCCTTTCAAGGTGATCACTCAGAGAGCAGGTCGAGCAATGTCAACGAGTGGCTCGAAAGTTCCAGTGTCCCTGGACCCTTGACCAGCTGGCCTGTGCTGCTTCCTCTCACCTGAAACTTGGCGTTTGGCGTGCTCCAAACGCCAATTCGTCCCAAAATTGGGGTCGCTCTTCCCACCGCAATGTCACAACGTCGCAATGCAGCACCCCGTCAATCACCACAGAGTCATGGTTTGCTGTTGATTCCCGCTATTTCGCGCGCGCGATGCCTCCATTCGGGTTGTCGGTCGGACGAAAGTTCGCCGTCGCGGGACCTCCACGACCTTCTAGGCGATGGGAGGCAACCGATCGGGGGGTGAAGCGAACTTATCAGGTAACTGCGGAATCTCCCATGCACCCAAATCGGTGAATGCTTACGTTAGCTGACAAACAATGCTGCAGCATGGTGTGTGTGTGTGTGTCAGGGATAAGGAGATCCATCAACCGATTATGGCCCGCGATGGCGTTCCGGCTGAAGATGCCGTGCCGAGGCGTCGCGGTTCGAGTCTCGCTTCGTCGTGCGGCTCATTGGCTGGGGGCGATGGGCGCCCGTCAATTTCTGGCCCTGAAAGCTTCCTGAGCGTTGAGGGCAAGATTCTCCGCAACGATCTTTCGGTTCGGTAGAGCCAGGCAACAACTTTACCAGGGCGTTCGGCGCCGACCGTTTGACGCGATGTTCACCAACTTCCCCGCGCGGTTAGTGGCATCCCCCACTGTCCCGCAGCGCACGGCAAGAAAACTTGGCGAATGGCTAGCCCTCCACCTGCATCCCAACAACGAACCCACCACACGGCCGAAGGACCGCCTACATGGACTGTACATATGTACACGCACACACACACACAACGCAAGGTACCTTGGCTTCGACTAACGACGTCGGGTACCCGTGATCGCCCGTTATGATAGGGCTGAATGCAACTCCGGGAAGCAGACGAGTCGAGGCAATGCACGGCTTGGAATCGGCGATGGCACGCCCCCTTTGGCAGTTGCCGTAATAAGTCCGTCCCGGTTTCTAATTGCAGTGCAGTGTCGGTCCTTCCAGCACGCCCTCACGCCCTCCCCCCTCCCTGCCTCCCCGATCGCCTCTGGGACAGTGCCACCCCGGGCGCTATCATCCGATACGCCCACGCCCTGCTCCCTGTTCTGTTCACTAAACGGCGGGCGTGGAAGTGGCAGCAAATGGGCTTGCGGGACCCGGTCACCCGGAGCGCACCTCAACGGCTGCCCTACGGCCTACCCCGGGCTGGGCGAGATCACGGTGGATATGAGCAGCCCAATCGCGCCGCAAATGGCATTGCCCTCGTCCCACCCACAACCACATCTCCAAGGCAGTCATAAAGGCCTTGTCTCCGTGCTCTCAGCCCCAAGGCGGCAACATTGTTTTCTCTCTCCCCTGAGGCACCGTCCTATTGCATTTCTTTTGCAGCCTGAGTGGGATCCGGCATCCAGCGCACTGGTACGGCAGTGGCCCGTTCTCTCTAGAGGCCGTTGAGCTTCACCTGAGAAGTACCCGCGATGCTCGCCATCGTGAGCCCCGCGGGCCTCCCTTCCCCGCCCTACTTAAGCATGGGCGGCGCCCCCTACTTTGTCAGCAGTCGATGTGCTTCACCCAAGATCCAGCCATCTGGTTCAAGCAAAGACACAACGAGCACCTTATCTACCTCGTCGCCCGGCATGTCCTGGCCCAAGCCCGAGTCAGACCCCTTTCCCCTTAGGTCGTCCACCCCTATTCCCGGCACCCCGCAAGACAAAGATGGTAGCGGCCCACGGTCTTTCGTCTTTACCCTCCAGCACCGACCACGAGCAACCCGCGCAAGTGTTCCCAAGGTTCGATCTGGATGTATTACCTGTAAGTCTGACAACTGTGCACTTCTCTTTCCTTTTCTCGAGGAATGCTAACTGTTTTGTGCGCAGGCAAGTGAGTGCATGATACCCATGTATACCCCTGTTGTCTTGTTATGCTAAACATCTCCCTTTAGAAGACGTCACGTCAAGTGCGACGAAGCGAAGCCGGCATGCCAGCGATGTCTCAAGTGGCAGGGCACATGCGAGGGATACCACCTCGAGAGCCCATCTAGAAGGAACAGATCCAAATCGCCAGCATCTTCCCAAGCGTCTTCACAGGCATCTTCTCAGGCCGGCACGGACGAGTCGGCGACAACACCGAGACATATCGAGTTTCCCTCCCCTCCAGCCGATATCATGGAAGGCATCGAAGCCGAAGACAGTGCTGCTGAGGGCCAGTTGGAAGAGGCCTATTTCCAGCAGTGGATGAGCCTCTCCGAGAACCTGGGCGGTTCCTGGTTCCCAGCCACGCTATTCAATCAAACAATACCTCAACTCGGACGCACCGAGCCTGCAATTCGATATGCGGCCATAGCCGTGGGAGCGCTTTCAAAAGCAGTCTCCCCAACCGCCTTGCCAGGGTCGCCTACCACACCTACCGGTAGCAGCTCACACTACAACCACGCCGTCACTTACTACGGCCGTGCGTTACGCCTGGTCCGTCTCCAGCAAGACCTCAGTTCCGACTACACACTGCGCGTGGCCACACTCGCCTGTGTTCTGTTTGCGTGCTTCGAGATGCTGCACGACAGCTGTGACGCAGCTGTCAACCATATCAACCACGGGTTAATGATAGTCGAGCAGTTCATGTGCTCACACGACACCCTTTCTGCGCAGCCACTCACTGGGAAGGGGAAACAGCGAGCCGTATCCCCTGGCCCGTTCGTCCTGGACGAGGAGATTCTGAATGTTTTCCAGCGCCTCGAGTTTCTCACCTGGACGACGCGGCTTGTACAACAAGCTCCACAGCACCCCCCGCGGGTCTATCTCTGCCCTCCTCGACCTTATTGCATGCCAAGTGCTCCCTTCACCGACGTACTTGATGCTCGAGGGTGCCTCGACGCAACGCAACACCACCTACTCCGAGCCTTGGCAACCAAGGGCACTACACCGCTCGACATGGCGCCGTTGGAACAATGGCTGATGTCTTTCGAGCCTCTGTACGCAACAGCGAACGATACTGCAGCTTCAGACCAGCTGCGCTACCTCCAAGCAACCTCACTACTTTTACAATACCATTCATCATGGTTGACCCTTCAACAGCAATCAACTACCAGCAGTGAGGACACAGCACGCTTCCTAGAGATTATCCGACTCAGCGAGGTGGTGCTTTTGAACCAAGCGAGCGAGATGTTTACCATGGACCACGGGCCAACGTTGGCGTTATTTCTGGCGGCCACGAAATGCGTCGACCATTCAGTGAGGAAGGCGGCGGTGGAGTTGCTGAAGGCGTACCCGAGGAGGGATGCATTTTGGGACACTCGGAGTTTGTTAGCGGCGGCGGAAAAGGGGCTGATGGGTTGATATGGAGTTATTGGGCATTGAGGGCTGGTGTTTGGTTGCTACGCATTTAAACGACTCGGATTTCAGGAGTTTAGGAGGGAATCTCACCTACTCCTTGGCGCTGCTTTCAATCGGCCTAGAATGGACTTGGACGGGATTTAGATTATTTGTTCGTGTTTACCTCTTCAGGGAGGGTTTATGTTCCCTGGCTAGCCTGGTGGCTTTTTTTGGTCGGAAATGCGAGGGCTCGCACTCGGATGCGAGGCATACATGGGCCATCCAAGATATATGCAAAGACATGCCCCTACACTCTGATTCAACATACTTGCGCCAGAATATGATCAAATGTGACGAAGCCAGTGACTCGTATTACCGCCATAGTCGGGCAGTTAAAAGCTAGAACCTAAAGAAGAGAAAGAGAAAAAAAAGTTAAGAAATGACAATTAGTAGAGTCGATGTTGATCGGCTGCCATAACTCCTATCCTATGGTGGCATGATTGATGCACCAATCACAAAGAAGATTTCATGATGCGCTAGGTTGAAGAGTGAAAATCACATGACGGTCTGCAGCTGCTCAGTCGTCGCTGCCTTGAAATTGGATGTGGTTTTTCAGCTTCGCTCATCAACCAGGTTCCCCGCTCGCCCCTCGCAATATTGCGCAACAACAACCCCACTCGCACGAAGAGTCAGCGAGACATCAAAGGAGCCGTCGATGCTCAGATGTAGCAATGCGGCTCCTACAACGTAACACCGATGGCGCATTCATTTTAACGAAAGACCTGACCGGAGACGACGACATCCCGCTCTACGCCATTCTCTCGCACACCTGGGGACCGGACTCGGACGAAGTCACTTATCGCGACATAGTTAGCGGCACCGGGACAGACAAGGCCGGGTACGACAAAATCCGCTTCTGCGACGATCAGGCCCGTCGCCATGGCCTTCTCTACTTCTGGATCGACACCTGTTGCATCGACAAGACGAACAGCGCTGAGCTCAATGAAGCCATCAATTCCATGTTCAAGTGGTACCGCAATTCTGCAAAATGCTATGTGTATCTGACCGACGTCTCGGCCACAGACACGTCGCCCTCGTCCTGGGAATCGGCCTTCCGGGCGAGCAGATGGTTCACCCGTGGCTGGACCCTCCAAGAGCTGCTTGCTCCACCATCGGTACAGTTCTTTTCGAAGCAGCGTTCGCTTCTTGGAGATAGGACTTCATTGCAACAACAGATCTACGAAATAACCGGCATCGCAAAACCAGCACTTTGTAGAGAGCCTCTTGATGGATTTTCCGTCGAAGAACGCTTTGGATGGGCAGAAGCCCGGAGAACCAAGCGAGAGGAAGACTGGGCGTACTCCCTTCTGGGCATATTTGGGGTCTTTATTCCGGCGATCTATGGGGAAGGCAAGGCAAATGCGATACGCCGACTAAGGGCGGAAATAGGAGGCGAGCGCCAGGACAGACGCAAGGTTTTTGATGTCCCGATGGATGTCAATAAGAACTACGTCCAAAGACCAGAGCTCGAGAGCCGACTCTTTGACGCCATACCGCCTGGCAATGACTCCTCTGCGAGAGTGGCTCTGTGGGGCTTAGGGGGGTCGGGAAAGACTCAGCTCGCTCTCCGTTTTGTGATGCAGCACCAGAGATCATATTCCCTCATCTTTTGGCTGAACGGAGATAGCTGGGCAAAGCTTCTCTCTGGATTCGCCAGAATGCTGAGACTGGCCGGGGTGACCAGCCCCATTATGTCCAACGAAGCCGAAATGGCCTCCGAGTGGCTTCAAACCAACACTGGATGGCTACTCGTGGTCGACAATTTGGACGACAGCACTGTGCTTCACAGGCTCCACGACGAAGTCTTGAGGACTAATATGCGTGGCTTGATTCTGGTCACCAGCCGAAACGATGAGGTCGGTGCGCAATGGCACACCCTCGAGGTATCAAATATGACCAACGCGGAGAGCACTGAGCTCATGGGGGCCATCGCCGGCTCCGAGCATACCGAGGGTGATGCTACAGCAGACCTCTTGAAAGATCTCGGGCACCTCCCTCTTGCGGTCGACCAGGCAGCGTCCTATATCCGCGCATCCGGACTCACGGTAGCCAAGTATCACGAACTGTACAGGATGGCCAAGTCAACGTATCTCGAAATGTATCCATCGACACGGTACAACGTCGTCGGTCGCCACAACGTGATGACGACTTGGAACCTCTCCTTTAACGAAGTCGCGGAGACACATCCTCAAGCTGCGACTCTCTTACTCCTCATATCCCTGCTCGAAGCTGATGACATTCCGTTGTCCATCCTCAAAAGCTGTGTCGGGGGCCAATATTATTGGAGCCCTGGCGGTGACTTCGTGGGTGTGCCAGAAGGCCAAGGTTGGATTGCGAGCGGCCTCAAGGAAGTGCTGGGGAGTGAACCGAGACTCATCGACGCGCGAAGAGAGCTGCAGAGGTTTGGCTTTGTCAAGTATCAGACAAAGAGTGAGTCCCTGTACATACATCCTCTTGTGCAGTACTGGGCGTGTCAGCGTCTTGAGAAGGACTCAGACCCTGACCTGCGGAGGAAACTGGTGGTCTGTCTTCTAGGGCTGGTAAGCTCCAGCTTCGAGAAGCAGGATTTACTACCGGCTCTGCCATATTGGCCTGAGCAATCATCGCGGACATTCAGTCTGGAGGAGCGGAAGCTAGATATCTGGCCTTGGAGGAAGTATCCCAGTTTGACCTTGCACGCGCAACAATGCATTCTCCTGGCAACCGGGGATATAGTGCTGAGATCGTGGAAGCTGGGAGACGGCCTTACAATCGCACACATTTCGCTGCCGCTACTTCAGGTTCTCGAGTATTCTTCATTTGGAAGCATGTCTGAGGACTATAAAAGTTCTATGGCTCTCATTGATGCCTGTCTCTTGGCTTGCACCCAGTACTGGGCCGAACCAGACCACGACGTACGGTTCTCTATCTGGGCAGCTTCATCTTGGCGGCATCACAAATCTGGCTTGTGTGGCTGTTTTCTAAAATCCCGGAGATTTATGAAAGAAGGGGATGATGAGGGGGAACAAGATGCCACGATGACTCTGTTGCAAAAATGCAGAGGCCACGCGGGAATGCGGAGCTCTGAGCCTTCAGCTATCGACACACTAAACGACCGCTGCCGCGTCTGTTCAGAGACTTTTGGGTTAGCTCTGCAATTCAGCATCACATGGCCCGTAACGCCGAGAACACTGAATCCCTTTCGATCAAACATATGGATCCGACAGTACTGGGACACAGTGGACGAATACCTTGATGTCAGAGCTATCGCCTCTAAAAGGCAGCCATATCGGTCCATTTTCCGGCCAGAGTGGATCCAAGGAAACGATGAGACACCCAACATCTGGGAAGTCCACAGATCCTTTCAAGCTCTGTGTGGGAACCTATCCGAAGAGTCACGGCGGGCTTCGTACTTTCTAGCCCTTTATCTAGGCGACCTAAATTCCGAAAGTATCAGCAAAATTGACGAAATCATTTGCGTTTTGGAACCATACGTAACGCAGTCGATTGCCTCGCCCGAAGGGTCCTGGTCGCATGAGAGGTGCATCATCGAGTTCGCCACTGCCCTCATACACGCCGATCGGGAAATTGAAGCGAGGAAGTGCCTTCAGCAAGTGGAGGTTGCCTACGAGAAGGCCGGAATTTTGGTTCCCGCTGTTTGCCGGGGTGAATTGCTGAAGAAAAACATGGGGGTGAGTGCCATGGATTTGTCTTGCTCAGGATTGAGCCAACTAGCGTCTAGAAGTCACACTGACACACTTCAAGCAGCAGGATCAATCGCTGCGAAACAAAAAAATCACCATATTTGTGAAGACATTGCCTGGGGGAACCAAGAGTATCGTCACTACGCCGTTCGCAAACGTTGAAGAGATAATTCAAAATTTAGGAGAATGGAATTACCAATATCCGCATTATAGGCTCTTGTTCGGAGGCCGGCAATTGGAGTTCAAAAGATTGCTCTCAGACTATAATGTCCAGGATGGGTCGACTCTTGATCTTGTTATGAGGCTCCAGGGCGGGCACACATATGGATTGCTCTGACTTCATGCTGCGTAGTAGCGGTACCTAACTGATTTTAGCTAAATTTTAAGGTCTCCGAGGGAGTTCATGGGGATTGGAAAGACAAAGAAGAAAAAAGACTGCAGTTAGACATTCGTTGTCGGCACGTCACATGACTCGGATCGAGACGGCAGAAAAACCACCCGCGCGTCGCAATGCTGCTCGGAGCCTTTCCAAAAGACCGAATGACCCCTGTCCAGCTCACCCGTAACCGCGGAATTCCACCTCGCCCTACCTGCGCAACTCCGCCAACCTGCAGCCAAACTGCACATAAAGGATGCGCTCTTCATCGAAAGATCGATTGCAACAACAAAATAATTCTCGCCTTCAAATCAAAACACGAATTACATCTTTTTAGAGAATCAAAGCCAAAATGCCCTCCCACCCCGAAATCCTCGCGTCCAACGCCCTCCTCAACGACGCAACCGCCCCCCGCGTCGCCGTCTTCGTCGGCGGCACCTCAGGCATCGGCAAACTCACACTGCACGCCCTCGTCGCCACCGGCGCCAGCACCCGCATCTACCTCGTCGGCCGCGCATCCTCCCTCTCGCGCACGCAGCCCTTCATTGACTCCCTCCACGTGCTCAACCCCCGCGCCACCGTCATCTGGACCGAGGCCGAGTACTCCCTGCTATCCGAAACCCGGCGCATCAGCCATGAAATCCTCGCCAAAGAACCGCGCATCGACTTACTTTTCCTCACGGCCGGGTACGCGCCCATGTTCTCCGACCGCGTCGAGACAGAAGAGGGCGTTGAAATCACCCAGAGTCTGGCGTACTATTCACGCATCCTGTTCGTCAAGCTCCTTCTCCCTGCGTTGAAAGCCAGCGCGGACACCCCTGGGAGGGTGATCAGCGTTCTCGGCGGCGGCTTGGAAAGAGCGGCGGCTCTCAAAGTGGAGGACATTGATTTGAAGCAGCCAGGGAGTTTTGGCGGGCCGACGGCGCAGTCGCATTACCTTTGTCTCAATACCGTCGCGCTCGACAAGCTGGCGGAGGAGAACCCCGACGTGGTGTTTTTGCATTCCTGGCCGGGGTGGGTGAACACGGGGAATGTACACCGCGGGGTGAAGGAAGGAACAGTCTGGGCGTGGGTTGTGAAGTGGCTGCTCGCACCGCTGATCAGGCTGGTGTCAACCCGGGATGAGGTTGCGGAGCAGCGGTACTTGTTCGAGGCGACGAGTGCGTACTATGGGGGGAGTGGTGTGCCGTGGGGTGGGAAACCGGGGGTGAATGTCAAGGGAGAGGAGGGGAAGAATGGGCTGTTTTTGGTGAATTTCAGGGCGAATTGTACGCCGAATTTGAAGGGTATGCCGGTGCTGAGGGAGAAGGCCGGGGAGAAGGTGTGGGGATATACGTTGGGGGTTTTGGGGCCTTACTTGTGATGGTGAGGTTCTTTTTGGTTTTCATGCGGCTGTATCGTATAGAGTGTATTGCAAATGGGATATTCGGCTGGTTTGAGAGGGAAAATCTGATCAACACGCTTGCATCCCGTTTTCCTTACGCACCCGTGAATAATGATTTTAATTTCCCGTGCGGTATCTGATGATTGAAAGGAGTATACACAGAGCCGGCCCGTAGCTCATCACATACGTCGCAACGTCCCACTCGGAGAACGCAAAGCCCCAGGGGAAGCGTCAGCATGGAGGTGGGTGCGCAAGCTATCACTATCCACCCTCGCCACACCACTAACCCTGAATCCCAAGGCCGCCGAGGAGGAACGGACATACCTGGAAGGATCCTCCAGGATCTCGTGCTCGTGGGGTCGGAGACCCTGGGGCTCCCCTCCTACCACAGTCGAAGTCCGGTGCTTGTTGCCAGTTATTACTCTACTACCACCATGCGTGTCGTTGTTCCCCTTGGAACCACTGCCGGCTGCGGGAGTAGATTCTCTCGAACGGGGTGGTTCCAGCTTGATTTCGGGGATCGAAACAGGGTCTTTTTCTTTCAAGTTCCGAATAGGGGAACTTGTGTGGGTGGTCTGAGGGACCGAGATCGGAGGCCTAGGTGCTGAGGTTGGAGGTGGAGGTGTCTGGTTCAACTCGCGCCGAGAAGACTTGCGGGATTCAAGGTACGTCATGCCCCGGTTTATGCCGAGGGCGGCGCATATTGTTGGCGCGAGGACGGGGACGGCGGCGACGGGGTACCAGTGGGCTGGCGTCTCGAGTGTGGTGATGCCGAAGACGGTCTATTTGGGTCAGTCAGTCTGGTTGAATGATGGGTTGGAAGACGTTGTGAAGAGTGGTGCTGACTTACTGCGACGAAGCTGAGGGGAAGGAAGATGAAGGCGAGGCCGTTTAGTCGTGATACTGCTTCGCCTTGAGTTATGTTCTCGAGGTCAAACATCTAGATTCCGTCGAGATGTCAGTTGAGCGTCAACTATTGAATTGCGCTACAGTGTCGGTATCAATAACAGAGCAGAACACTAACCAGACTTATCAGATTTTTCTGCTGCTCGAGAATGGTGGCTGCCGTCCCTGCGTAGTAGTCGAGCTGCATGGCGACGCTCTCCAGGCGGACGAACAGGGCCTTTCGCGCCGGGGATTTCCCCTGTCTCCCCAGGCCTCGTTTGAATTGGCGAAGAGACTCCTGGTGGAGCCGGATTGTTTCCTGAAGAGACAAGGTAGCCGAAGCGTCTCGATGAAGCTCCTTGGTCTGGTGTATGATAGAGCCCATGGCCTTGCGGTTGAAGAGCACTTGTTCCTTAGTTTCCAGGTTGAATCTCGCAATCTCTAGAGTGCTGTCCCAGTTTGTCATGACATAGAAGGTGTCCAGGTACACCCAGTAAGGACACCCCCTTAGTCTTCGCCATCGTTCGCCATTGGCCAGATAGTGACGGCACAGCTTGTCTTGGACGCCCTCACGACAGAGAACGGCTAGGACAGGTCGGTCGGGCGCCTCGGTAATGGCTCCTTTCTCTCTGATCCAGGTGCCCACCTGGGCGCTGTCAGCGATGTCCTTCCAATACTACCTCCAAGTTACACAGAGTACTACTTACAGACTCGCGATGCGCCGCCCATCCGCCCAGCTTCAACCGCGTTGGTCCCGGGACGTATTCCATGTCGGCGTCTTCGACAATGTCAATGTGATCCATCACATAGCAACATTCTGGAGGAAAATGGTAAGCTCAACGACTGTAAGAGAGACCTCAAAAACGGAGAGATACCTCGGTCAACATCATCAAACAGGGGAAGCATGGCAAGGCCTGTATCGCCCGCCCCGGAAAGCAAAGCCGGTGGAAACAGAGGGAATGTTTCCCTTATCGCGCTATAGGCCCATGTCTGGTAATCCCCGACGATTCTGCCCGCGGACGTCAATCAGCTTCAATTGCATCGACGGAGACAAAGTGTAAACGACAGACATCATCATTACACCCTGAGTGCGATCAATCTGCTCCTTGAGGAAGACAGAAAGAGTGCCGACGTCCCGGCTATCGAACTCCCTGTATGATAAGAGGGGCAAGAGCCCCAAGCCCTCGTCGTCTCCGTCATCGGCCAAGATGGTTACGAGCATCTCGCTGGATTTGTTAGGTGTGTTTCAAATTTGGATAGGTATTTGGTCGTCCACCAAGTTTCTAAATAGGTTTAGATCGAGAGACAAGCAGACAGCGGCGGGAATTCGCACAAACCGGAGGAGGGAGGCTTTTCTGCGTGTGGCATTGCTATTAGTAGCTGTTCGGTCAATGGTAATGTGCCTCGAGTGTGCCTAACGCGGCTGGGGCTGTGGCCTGCAGCCGTCTACCCCGACAGAGGCAGTGCTTTCCTCCAGCCATTCACAGGCCCGAGCGGGTTCTTTGCCTCCACAATTCCACAAAACAATAACTTAAGTCCCATGCCACGTGGTTATCAAGATCAGTTAGCATCTTTTGCCAGTGCTCAGCTCTCGCTGCTTCAGGGGGTCTTATGGGACATTCTTTAGGGGGTTCAGCTTTAAGTCGGCATGCGGGTCGTGCGCGTCTACTGATGAGCGGTCAATGGATGCATGCCATCTCCTGGGATCTACCCCTGAGATTTGGGGAGTTGATTAAATTTGTGGAAACGAACCCACATATTTGTTCTCAACAGTAGGTTAGACATCTTTCAGTCGCTAGGAGAAAATATTGACGGCTGGATTGAGCGCTCTCAAAGCGATGCGATTGGCATGAATGATGACTTGTTAACAGCCTTACCTACCCACGTACCTAGAATGCAGAGCCACGGTACAGCAGGACGTTGCAGGTGACCGATAGGAACAATAAGAAGGGCTCCTATGATGATGAATGATAGGTAAATATCGAGGTATATACAGCTGAGGTAGGACTACCTATTCAATACCTAGCCAGATTCCCTCCAGATATCCCATCAAGGCCCAACTTTCATAACATGAAAAACACCCGGGACGGTAGCCTGTGCGCCAAAGCCACTATACCCTGTGCCAAACAGCACATACTTCCCCTGCACAGCAACCCCCCCATGGAAGTTCGTACTCAGCCCAACATCCATGACCACCGCCCCCGTCGCCTTCCTCAGCACCACCAACCCCCCCTGCGTAGCATCATACCCGGCCGTACCACCCGGGTCCTGCCCC
>Ga0247770_1000293_pt1 | contig 48740 bp, 36 predicted proteins | sample UWRJL136409B6_FD_179943 | JGI IMG/M metagenome (GOLD analysis project Ga0247770, IMG submission 179943) | Plant litter microbial communities from Arlington Agricultural Research Station in Wisconsin, United States - UWRJ-L136-409B-6 | ecosystem: Environmental > Terrestrial > Plant litter >...
AAAATGGTTTTTGCCCCCCCCCCCCCCCCCCTAAGAACTTTGACGAGGTTCTTGCTGACCGACGTTAATTTCTCCTCTAGCCTTGGCGATGCTTCTGAGGAGCTACTGCGGGCTGCGCTGGTAAACCGTACCGGGGAAACCGCCGTCCTGACCATCCACCGTCTAGTGCAGTCCGCAGCCAGAAAGCGAATGAGCGAGGCTGACAGTATCAAGATGTTTGACACCGTGGTGCACATGTTGTGCTGGGGCTTCCCTGACCACTCCAAAGTCGACATTGGCCATCAAGTTTCGGCATGGACACGGTGCGAGAAATGCCTTCCACACGTCAATCGTCTCGTCGAGCTCTTCGACCAGCCCAAGAACAATGTTATGGCAGGAGACAAGCAAAAATACGCCAATCTCCTCCTTCGGTGCAGCTGGTAGGGTCAACAATCAAGCCATTGACAGCGGATATGGTTACTGACAACGTTCGTTACTCAATCCTCAAGGTACCTATACGAGCGCGAGATGTATCTTGTTGCCAGACGCATGGTCAACCAAGCGATTTCCATGTTTGAGGACACCACAACACTCGCCTACGCCAGTGGCATCGACCTCGGCGGGCTCCTTGATCTTGACCTAACCGAAAGCGAGCGCGCCCTGGTGCCGTTCCAAAAAGCCCTGGAGATCCGTAAAGCTTGCCTCGGGCCCGAGGACCCCTTCATTGCCTACAGCCTAAACAATATCGCACTGGCTTACACCGAGATGAACGAGCTACAGCTCGCCTACGCAGCACACGAGGAGGCCATCGCCCTCAGACTCAAAGCCAACAGCGACCGGATTGGCAACTCTTACAGCAACATGTCGAGTCTCCTGCTGCGCCTCGGCCGGCCCGACGAAGCCGAGGAGATGCTGGCGCGATGTCCTTCGCTCAAGGACTTTACCGACGAGACTTTTCTCAAGACTGGCAACCCCCGGTTCTCAGGAGACATGGTCTTGCTGTCTCGGATCCGTCGTGCACAGGGAAGGTCGACCGAGGCACTGAGGTTGGCATCCAAGGCGCTGGCGTTTCGCCGTACGCTTCTCGGAAATCGGCTCAAGACGTGCGATTCGCAATATGATGTGGCGTCCATGCTGCTCGATGACGGACATATGAGTTCAGCAGTGTAAGTTGCTGCGGTTGTCACTTGCCGCCACCAATTCCTCGGTTTCTTTTCTTCTCAATGAGAATGGAAAATGGTTGCTGACCTTGCTATACCTTCCTACCTAGGCAACTCCTTGAGGAGATTGTCGGTATTTCCGAAACGTTTGTCGAAGGCGAGGGACAGCGCGCTCGAGCCCTTTACAAACTTTCCGTCATTCACCGGGAGAGGGGTATGATCCCATCCAGCGAGGCTTGCAAGAAGGAGGCGCTCATACTGCGCGCGAAGCTGAAGCCTGAGCTTGAGGATAATCCTTTCGAAGAGGTCGAGTTTGCCAAGCTGTGCGTTTGGATGTTGTGGTAGTTTGGGCGAGAAGAAAATGCCGAGGAATGCTTGGGATTGACTACGGTCAGTCCGCAAGGGTTCTTTACACGACGGAAATAGCCAGGCGAGAACGGCACTGTGCAGAAGCTCTATATCCCAAACAGTTCAAACAGTTTAACAGGTAGCCAATATTTGGGGTTGTTTAGTATTCCTTGAGGAGCCCGTACTTCATTGCTGATGGAGTTGTACATTCGACTGTAGATCATTGCCATTTAAAGCACCAAGGTCAATTTCGATACCCACACACTTTCGTAAAATCTCCTTCATTCAAGTTGAATGTACCTATTCAGAATACAACGTATCACCTTCAACGTTCGCAAATATTCTCCCCACCATATTGAACATACACCAACCACCAGGTTTAAGTTTGGATGCGGGGAAGCCCTTTGTGAAAGTTCTTTGTCAAGCATTGTATCGTCTGGCAACGGGAATAAACTCGGGGTGATTGTAGACCCGTGACGGATTGCAATACATCGTTAGCGAGGCCAGAACGCAACCACACTACCATTTTTAGACATTTGGATGCTGTAAACGCCTCAATCGATGACTGCGTTATCATTCGCTATGTAGCATTGTGGTCCAGAGGGGGGTGGTGAAGGTCGGCTAGCTTTGAAACCACTGCAAGCAAGAGACCCGGCAAATGTTGCAATTCCCATAGTGGGTGAGGGCATAAGATGGTATAAGTACCACTTCGCCCATTCACGTCTCCCCCTCGACCCCTCAGGATCTACTATCCCTGATCAAGACATCCACCCAAAATGCGTTCCTTTGCCATCATAGCCCTCCCTGCAGGCCTTGCTTCGGCTCTGCCCGAACTGGTACCAGAGCCTGAGGTTCCTGAGCGTGCGACTTTTGTAAGTGCCTCGGACCTGATAATGAGCCACGCATGGGCCACTAACTTCTTCATTAACAGGACGAAGAGGTTGCAACGTCAGTATGTACTACCAATTCCATCGTCTTCGTCTATCTGCCACCGGAGAATCTGAGATCTGACGCGATACCATAGACTGTGTGACTTCTTGCTGCAAGAGCGCTGGCTGCAATGGGTACCTCTACTGTGATGGTTCATATATAAGTCCATCAACCGTCTAGCTGCGATCAGGGGTGGGACTTTGTGTCAGATTTGCTGACGGCGGTTGACCGAACGCAGTGCTATACCAATGCTGGGGGCTACTCGTGGTGCGAGTGTAACTGTCGGTATAACTGAGCGTCTTTGGGTCGGACGGGGGATGCGTATTGGTATCGGTAGGTTGGTGTGAAGCGGTTTGAGCAATGACGTGTGCGATCTAAGCAAGCTAGGCTAAGGAAACATCACCAAAGTGGTAGCAAACACTATAACTATGCCCCAGCGTTCCGACAAGGCATCAGTACACTATGGTCGTAGTTTCGGTCCTGATCCCGAGCTCTTCGGGACATCAGCACTACCCTTCGGCAGGGGTCAGTTATCTTGAACACCATCTTCACAATGGGTAAGAAACTCACCTGTTCAACATTCCTCCCCGAAATCCGGACCACTACAGGCGTCCCGACAGCGCCCTCCAATGGTTTCACCGTCACCGCCAGCTCCTTCCACAGCATAACATAATTATCAGGCCAAATCAGCGGGAGCACCTCTTTCCCGCCGGAATCGACCAAACTCACACTGATGAAAACCGCCGGGGCGCTAGACAAAATTTCCAACCTGACGGTTGCTTCCCCTTTCCCGATATCGCCCTCCACTGTAACCTCCACCCTCGTGGACGGAAGTGTATTAAGCCCTGTGAGATCGGTGTACTTGCTCGCGGGTATGTACCGTAAGTTAAATCGGTCCCAGTTAAGCACGTCTTACGTCTTGGGCGACAGCTAATAGATGTTCCTGCTGAGGACAGTGTCGCCATTTATCAAGATTAGCTTTAAGAAGATAATATCCTCGTTAATACCTTATAGTATTAAGCTTAGCAAAGAGGTATTTTTACTAATATTTAGTACCTTTCTTAACGCTAAGTAGTTTCTCAAAAGGTGTATGTAGTAATCCTAGAGATTTAAATATAAACAAGGGTGTGTATTAATAAATATCCAGTAAATAAGACCTGTGGCTAGGTAGGAGTTATTATTCCATATTAAGTTATATATCTTAAACTAAACACGGGTTGCTTTTATTAAACTATACGCAATTATAAGGCCTTACAGGCCCTCTAGGCTTCTAGCTTAGAGGGTTATAAGCAGTACACGGACCACTACGATAGTGTATACCCTTTAATGTAATGCACGTAACCCTGTTACAAGCTGGAGGCTTACAGGGCCTTACGGGCCTAATAGGCCTAATAATCCTATAGGCTACATGTCAGAAAGAAGGAGGTTCTAGCCAGAAGCCAGAACTGTTAGAAGAGCCTGGAAACCACCAGAACCATAGATTTGTAACCATTGCCACAGACAGCCACGTGGCTTTGCTACACAGCTTACTACTATTTATAACTATAAGGAAAGCTCTCTGGCAGAGCTAGAGAGCTAAGAAGTAATAGAATAACGAGTTGCAACCCTTTCAATTCTACAGAATCTAGAGTGCCGCGCTTCTAACAACTAAAGCCTTGTGGGATCCTGAAGTTTAACACAATATAATAACGGAAAGGTTATATACTACTTACTATTCTTAATTAAAGTAGACGGGGACGAATAAAAAGTGGACTTTAACATTATACTAATATTAAGGTATAATATAATTTTAAGTTTACTTTAACTAGAGAAGTATAATCTTATAATTAATTAGAAAAGTATCTACTTTACTTTTGGTAAGTCCCTTAACTGTAATTACTATTTAGGAAGGACTTGAAGAGCCTTAAACTGCTTTAAAGATGCACGAAGCACTTAGAAATGCACTAAGCCCTTAAAACTAAACACGGTTTAAGTTAAGTTTACTAAGTTAGTTAAAGGGCTAGAGAGCTTACTGTATAGCTTAAATGACGATTTAAAAGGTAGAAAAAGGTAAGAAGATAATCTACAGGTAAGTGAAAAAGTTAACTTATCCAAAGTATCTGTAGAATATAAGAAGTTTACCCTGTTTCGAAAAAAGATACTGTAACTGCTAGACTACGGACTATAAGACTATAAAATTAACCTTAAGCTAAGAGTAAAGCTTTGCAGCTTTTAACCTTACTACTTAAACCCCTAGCAGGTTAAGGCCTTATAAGAGTATATAGAAGAAAATTTAAAAAAACGGATTTATTGTAAAATCCCAGTTCCCAGTAAGGTACTCAATACTGTTTGTCCTAAGGAAGGGAGATAGTAAGCTTCGTATAGTCGTTAATTACCGAACGTTAAATAAGGATACGATTAAAAATCGTTACTTATTGCTACTTATTACAGAAATGTAAGAACAGATTATTAAAGCGTAATAGTTTTCCAGCCTTACCTTCCCTATAAGATCTAACTACGTTAGAGTAAAGGAAGAGGATAAACATAAGATAGCTTTTTAAACTCGTAACGGGCATTACTAGTATTAAGTTATGCTTATAAGATTAATAAACACCCTTATAACTTTCTAAAGCCTTATCGACAGTGTTCTTTACCCCTTCCTTAATAAGTTTATCTTTATATATTTAAATGATGTTCTAATCTATTCCGAAACTTTAGAAGAACACTAAAAGCATATACGACAGGTTCTAATAGCTCTCGAAAAAGCGAAGTTAATAGTAAACTTAAAAAAAAGCTACTTCCACGTTTAGGAATTAAACTATTTAAAGTTTAAAGTAACCGCTAAAAAGCTTAAGATGTAATTGGAGAAGACGGTAATAATTAGAGATTAGCTTACTCTAAAGATTTAGAAAGAATTATAAGCTTTTATTAGCTTTACAAATTTCTATTAATATTTTAGTAAGTACTTTATAAAAATTGTAAAATTACTATATAAGCTTACAGGAAAGGGTAAGCTGTTTAAGTGAACTAATAAATAGTAAAAGGCGTTTAAAGAACTTAAATACACCTTCGTTACAGTACCAGTCCTAACCTTCCTTGATTTTTTAAAACTATTCCAAGTCGAGATAGACTCTTCGGAATTCGCAATTAGTAAAGAACTTAACTAAGTCCAGGACGATAGAAAAAATTACCTAGTTACCTTTTTATTAAAAGGGATCTATAACCCTACCTTACAATACTTAATTTATAATAAAGAACTAATAGTAATCATTTAGTACTTTATTAAGTAGGTACTGTATCTAAGCGGTATAGAAGAACTAGTCTAAGTTTTTTTAGACTATAATAACTTCTAGTACTTCATAATAAAGGAACTTAGCTCTCGATAAGTATAATAAATACAACTAATAGCTTTATTCTACTTCCAGATCTTCTACGTTAAAGGAAAAGACAATACGTAAGTTAACGCTCTTAGTTAGAGATAGGATTATAACGATACTAATTAAGCCTTAATCTCTATCACAATATTTACTGAAGCTAAGAACAGTATATTAAAGTACACTTTATAAGTGTTAGATAATTAAAAGCTAGAATAAATTATTAGTGTCTGTATAAACTTATAAACAGAGTATAATATTTATTAGCAATAACAGGACTTCTAAGTAAGAAGGTTAACAGAAGGTACTTGTAAGTATAAGTGCCTTTTAGGAGACTCCTTAAAGCACGTGTAGAAATGTAGTAAAGAGTGCTTAATATACCTAAATTACGAAAAAACCAGTTATTAGTAAGAACTGTTATTAAGAGGTATAGACAGTACACTTAAACTAAAAGTAAAGCTTTAATATTAGGAGAAACTCTATATTTATAACCTGGACAAACGAAAAGAGTATATCAAATAAGTTTATAAGTCTCGACTTAGGGGATATATCAGTAGAGCTAGGACATCCGCTTAGGCTTAGCAAACGTATGCTTTCTTTAGAATAAAGAACTTAGTTGAGAAAATAATCGATAATTATAATATCTACTACTAAAAGTAGAACTAACGTTATAAGCCTTATAAGCTTCTCAAACTACTCCCTATATTATAAATATTATAAAGTTCCGTCTTGCTTAACTTCGTTACTAGGATACTTAAGTCTAAGGACCTTACTATAAGAGTTACTTATAATTAGATTTTAGTAATAATCGATAAATTAACAAAATAGGCTTACTTTTTACTAACTTTAAAATACATAACAATAAAGTAGCTCACTTATATCGTTAAGGAAAAGATAATCTTATAATACCTTTAACTAACTAACATTATTACAGATTAAGATAAGCTGATCGTATCAAAATTCTAATAAAGGTTAATATAGAGAATAAGTGTGAAAAGTAAGCTTTTAACAGCTTTCTACTTACAGACAGATAGTTAAACAGAATAAGTTAATCAGATACTCACAACGTATCTTTAAGCTTACGTTAACTTCGAATAAGACAATTAGCTTAAGCTGTTACTAACAGTATAAATAGCTTACAATATAACGTTAGTTAAGTTAATAAGTATATTACTATTCTTTGTAAATTACAGTAAGGAGCCTGAACTCTACTAAAGCCTACTAACTAGTACCCCTTAAGCCACAGTTTACGCAGACTGGATATAAGGACTATATAACTACCTATAAGCCGAACTTAAGTTCACATATAAATTGTTGCACAGTAGGGTTCCACAGGCCTGTAGTACAGGCCTGTTGCTTAGAGGAAGTAGAGCGGTACTGTTCCAAGCCAACTACAGCGTTAGAAGCGCTGTAGGAAGCAAAAGAAGGCCTGAGGTACAGAGGCAGTGCCTCTGCATATAACTGAATGAGTGGTGTAAAATTGCTTACTTAGTAGAAGGCTAGATACAGGAGAGGAGAGGGCTTTTGTAGGCTGTGGTTGGCTTCCAGAGCCTTCTATCTACTATATAGAATTGGAATAGTGGCTGTAGGCCACGTAAGTGCTTGTATGACTCACTGGTGGAATTTAGGAAGTGAAACCCACTGGGGCTAGAAACTAATATAAATAAATGAAGAGATTTGCTAACAAATACTAAACTAAGTAACTAATACTTAAAGAAGGACTTTATTATAATAACGAATAAGTTAAGAGACTAACTCTCTAAAAGGGGGATAATGTCTACCTTTTTTTTTACAAAACCTATATTTGAGGCAGCCTAGTAAGAAGCTTAACTTCAAAAGGTACAGACCGTTCCAAATTAAGAATAAGGTCGCCACCTTTAATTATAAACTTAACTTACCTACTAGCATAAAGATACAGATTAAGGTTTTTATATCTTACTTTTAGAACTTACCTTAAAGGGAATTCCTTTAAAAAAGAAATTGAGATTAACACTAATAAGGATAAATATAACGTTAAGGAAGTTATAAATTTACGGAAATAGAAAAACAAGTTTGAATATCTTGTTAAGTAACTAGATTACAGCCTTAAAAGTAACTTATAAGAACTTACTAAAAGCTTTAAGTACTTAGACCTAATTGCGGAGTTTTACTGAAAGAATCCAGATTAATTAAAACTAATAATAAGAATTAAAAATAAGATAAAATTTAATATTTAAACTACTAAACTAAAAAGTAAGATTACTATACTATTAGTCTCAGTAACACGGTCTTACCCTCCTAATCCGGCGGCAGATGCTGCTGGATTAGGTGGCTTTGACCGCTTATGTTCCCTACCCCTCTCTCTAACTTTACAGTAGTGGTGTAAATGTAATATATGCAATTCTCCACTAGTCGTTGCACTTTCGCCCGTTTGAGTCACTTTAATTATTTATAATGAAAACTGTAAAATACAAGTACCGTTCTGCTACTTTGCTAAGGAAAATAAACGGTATGCCTGTACTGTTAGGCAGCTTATATAAAGATATCACTAAACTGCTTGTATATAACTGCAGTTAGTGACTAGAATGTTAATTATTATTCTAGGTGAACGTTCTGAAGGCTAGGACGTGCGTTATGAAGGTGCGCCCTGACAGGATGTTCCTATCTGACTTACAAACGTGGGGGTTATTCTCAGCATACTTACAGTACCCACCCTTGTTAACTAACGTTACAGTATGTTATTAAATGAAGCATGTCATTAAAGTAAGGTATGTTATTAAAGTGGAGTATATTAGGTTATATTGTGATTATATTATAAAAAATTTTAGTAGCTGATTTAAATAATAGCTTTAAGCAGTAGCGTTACTGCTTACCTGTAGCTTAACAAGGCTGATTACTGTGCGATATTGCTGACAACTTAGGTATAATAATATGCTTTACTTTATTAGTAATAGAATTACAGCTTTAATAGTTTTGTTTTGCTGATATGATTATTTAGTATAAACTTACAGTATTACAATATATAACTAATAATAAGTTTACACTTTATAATCTAACGTGCTGCGTTACTGATAAAGCTTGTACTATTTTTGCTAACTGTTAAAAAGGGGATACGATCTACTGTGTGGATTGTGGCCGTGGCTGGCAGTTGTGGCGATTATACTGGCCATTAGCTATAATCTGGTAATCTAGTTCATCCACGTAGGCATATAAAAGATGGCCCTCTGCTTCGCTAGAGAGCTAGGGAACAGGATTAATTCTTATAACCTTATTTTTTCTTATTGCTCTGGTAGTGATTACAGTAGTGGTGTAATGTTTAAAACACTAACTTATCTACTAAAAGTAACTTACAGTATATGCTCTGCTAACTTATAATTAGTGGAGAGATACTTCCTCTAGCCTGTTACTATATCGGTAGTAGCTCCGTGCTTAAAATTCGTATTTAATGAGTTTAAGGTCTTTTAATCTCCCCTTTTAAACGTGTGACCTGACCCTTTTGCTTCCCCCTTACCTTAGTATAAAAAATTTCTTATGTTTAGGTATAATTATTTTATAATACTTAATATAGCTTAGAGCCTTTAAAGCGCTTAGGTTTACTTTTCTTATCCTTTTACTGTTAGTACGTGTAGTTTACAACTATCTGTTATTAACATTATTATTACCTTATTTCTATCTTAATTATTAATTTCTAACCTTTTTAAAATGTCTGGTAAAGCCCATATAAGAGTAGTTAGCTGTCTCCTTAATATGTTTAGCTTAATGCGTACGTCTTTAGAGGCGGGTTAATCTGACGAGCGTACAGTTGAACGCTTAGTTACGGTATTACGTATAGTGTTAAAAGTCGCGTAGGTAGAACAGAATTATCACCTTAGCACTCTTGTGTTTATGGGTTTATTTGGACTAAACACTAATGTGAACTTTAGATACCTTTTGGGAGTAGACCTGTGTAACGTTATCGAAGCGCTTATAGGTAACTACTTAGATTAGAGGTTAGGCTGTAAACTTCTTATTACTGTAGTAAATAGGGAAAACTGTCTTAATATTATTAAGTATGTTTAAACGAAACTTACTAATAATAAGGTGCGATTTTTTTATACCTACCTTTAACAGCACTTATAGCTTATATTAGAATTTGTTAATGTTATACTATCTCTTAAGGAATGGGAAAGGTAGTAGGATAAGGGCCGGAATGTAGTTACTTAGTATTTATTTATTATTAGGGCTGTTAACGGTATATTAATAAGTGGTCCCCTGGGCTTAATTACTGGCGTTAGAGTTAGTGTTAGAGCTGGAAATTAGGGTGCTGATATCGTTATAGATAGAGCTAAGGATAGAAGGGTAGATAACTTAGACGCTTTACGGTTTGCGAGACGTATTTGTAACAGTTAACTAGCTGATTTTACTAGCCTTACGCTTTAGCTAGTAACTAACGTTATCGATTAGCTATAGTGTCTGTAAGAGTGTATCGATAACGATAGTGAGAATAACCCGCTTAAAATTCTTCGCTACTATTTATATAGACTAATATTAATAAGAGACGTTTTAAGTTAGTCTTTAATAGTGTTTCGTACGTAGAGTAAGGTTATGTAAAACATCCTCTTTATAATGTTAGACGGCTTATCGACTAATAACAACCCACTTCCCTAACTGAGAGAATGCGTAGAAGTAACTATAACTACAGTATATCTTATTACTAATTAAGATTCCGCTAATTATTGCATTTATAATTAGCCTTATACAGGTTAGAATAACGGATAGTAGACACTCTTTAGTATAGCATCTAAGGTCTTTATTAACATACACCTAATATTAATATTAACTATAATTAGTTAAGAGATACCCTCTTCCGGCAATAACACACTTTACACTATAATATACAGTGTATTAGCTCTTAAAAAGTTCTGCTTTATATTAATATCTGCGTGGTTTAGCACGTTAGACACGCTTCTTAATATCATTAGCTACCTCCCTCTTAATAAGTATATTAATAATAGATATATATACACTTAGTGTAACCCTTTCGACTAAAAGCGTTTGAAAACTTATTACGTATATATTGTTACTGGCATGGTCTATATGGCACTTATTAAGATCATCGGCTATATAAGACACTATCCTAGTATTAAAAAAATCTGGAGGAGAATTTTAGTTAGCTTCTTATTAGAATTAGGTGTAAAATCTATTGAAAGCGTTCTTTAAGATATAACTATTTAGTACTATCCACTTCACTTCCGTAAGGTAAATAAGGACAGAGCCTAGCAAGCCGTTTTACATTAACGTTTTATACTTATAACATTCTTTCTCTCTAAGGGAGGCTAGTAAATATTTAGTAAACACTTCTCAGTACTAGAAACTAGTAAAATGCTACTTAACAGCGTTAAAATAGTTAAGAACCACACGTTAGTTGCTGATAGCGGTTATGTAGTTATCTTAACGCGTTATGAACCCTAATCTCTTACATTCCTTAACTCATGGGGCAAAAAATGAGGTGATTAAGGTAGCTTTAGCATCGAAGATTATACGGTTTTAGAGGTAGATAATGTAATAAGAACGGAACGCATAAGGTTATTCGATATCTACTGGCTAGAGGATGACTTGGCAAATGCTGAGAAGAAGGCATTTAACGATAAAGTAAACTAGGAGTTAAGCGATAAAATAAAGAAGTACCCCGGCCTTCTGGAGCTCGAGGCCTGCTGCCTGCATTATTGCTAGAATTCCCCTCTAGCTAATTTCCTGGGGAGCATTTGGGAATCAATATACCTACGATGTAGAGTAGCATTTAAGCTGAAATCCTGCTATCTTTAGCAAGCCCTGTATACTTATATAGGGTTTGGGAATACTGTGTAAATAGCATTTTCTAGTTATTTAAGTTTATTAGCACTTTGACGGAAATGTTAATAACATACTCTACTTAATGACGTACGTTACTTAATAACGTACTCCACTTAAAGGAATGTGTAGTATAATAATATGGTAGGTAAAAAAAGGGGTGTAAAAATAGCTAAATATTATAAATATATACTTTGACACTCTGATTATATGGCCTATTTTGCTGATATAACTATTTGCTACTATAAGATTACTTCGTATAATTAATAACAGTAACTACTTTATAAGATAACTTTATATAATAACTTTATATAATCGCTCCACTTAATAGCTTCGGATGATAGCTTTATATAACTGTACTGATTTAACAAAGCTAAAACGCCGGTAAGTTGCCGCCGAGTTAGGCTTATAAGCGTACTCTGTGCTGACATTATACTATTTGTAGTTATCGGAAAGAAGGAGATGTAACGTATAAACTATATGAGGTTTAATTAGCAGGCGTGCAAGCACTTAGTGCTTGCACTGACGGATCTTTTGCTCCGTGTGGCGGTTCTTGCCGCGTGACGTTGCAGATTCTGCCCTAACACTAGGCGGTAAGCCAAGATAGAGCTAGATACACATGGTTATCTAGCTTGGTTTTTCTATTCATTACATCACAGTGGACTGAGGATAATAGTTGTGTCAAAAACCTCCTTACCCTTAACTTCCCTTGGCGTCCTACCTTACAATTGTCAAAAAGGAGGGTACGATCTACGGAGTGGATCGTGGCCCTGGCTGGCAAGCGTGGCGATCATATGTCCAAAAGAAAAATCGGGTTACGATCTACACAGTGGATCGTAGCAGTGGCTGCAGTAGTGGCGATCAACTGGCGATCAGCCACGATCTGGCGATCTAATTCATGGACGTAGAAACACAAAAGATGGCCCTCTAGCTGAGCCAGAGAGCTAGAGAACAGATCCAAAAAAAAAAAAACACCTCATCTTTCTGATCGCTCTGGTAGTGATCACAACAGTGATGCAGCGTTTCTGATGCGCTGATTGAGTCTGTATGAAACGATTACAGATGGTTCTCAGAGTGGCTACTGCGTGGTGGCAACGGTGGCGGCAAGACGTTGCTCTGGCCAGCTGAACCGACTGCGTCAGTTCAGCTTCCCTAAGCTCCATTCAGCTCTGTTGGCCATAGCGTTCCGGCCAGAGGCCGTAACCCCTTCCTTTCTGACAGTTCCACTTAATGACATGCTCCACTCGATGACATACTCCACTTAATGACATGCTTGACTTAATAATATGGTAAATAAAGAATGGGTATGAAAATAGCTGGATATTATAATGTAAAGAGTAATGTAGGGCCTACAGGGGTTAATTACTGTCAGAAAGAAGGGGGTTCAGAAACCCTGGGCATCTAGTCAGCGGAGTTGACTGGATGCCTGGCACTGCCAGAACGCCAGTGAGCCTCAGCCACTGGAGTGACGAAGTCTGAATCCTGCAGAATAGTCTATAAAGAAGGCTCTGGCTGGAAGCCAGAGCCAGAACACACAAGCAATACAATAACACCGTTGCAATCCAGAGTGCCGTGCTTCTGACACCCATTAAAAGGTTGGCAGTTCTCACTGCCAGGGGGTTGGAAAAGGGGCTCCCAGAGCCCCTGAACGTGCCCCTGAGCTTGGAAGATTCTAGAAGTTGGATTTGTAAGCCTCCGAAACCTTTCGAACCCCTTGGAACACCAGGGGCCCACAGGCCCCACAGAGCTCCTACAGCACTATTCCTTCTTTGTATTAGTAGTAGAAGGCTCTGGAATTCTTCCAAAGCCTCCCACAGCCTATAATAGGCCCTCTCCTCTCCTTACCAAGTAGATAGTCAGACACACATCTCAACAACAATTCCACTCCTTTCTACCTTCTTTTCTTCACTTGCAGTAGGCCTCCGGCTAACTGTTGCGTGCACTTTCTTCCCCTGAGTGCCCTGTAAGTCCTCTGTACTACAGAGGCTTACAGCCTCTGCAGCACTGTACTACAGGCTCAGAGACGCTCCAAGTTAACATAAAGGGTATTTTTTTAATATAATTAACTGGTATTTTACCAGCTTTTTTATACTTTTTAAGCTCTTCTTTATATAATTGCTGGCTTTCTTATATATATTTAATAATTATAATAAAACGTCGTATTTTATTTGTTAAGTCTTTAAATTTAGTATAGCTACTAATGTTAGTTGTTAAAGTAAAAGTATTTGTATACTTAGATAATTCTTCCTCTACTGCTAATCTTAATAAGTATTTTTTAAAAATATCTTTAACTATTAAGTTTATAATATATACCGTACAGTAAATATCGTATGTTTTTAAAGTTAGATTTTTATTATAAATAGTTTATATAAAGGTATTATTGATAAAGACATTATCATATATAATGTTTATAATATTAGCTATATTAAAGCCGTAAGGTTTAATTATTTCGAGAAATTTATCGTATAAATATAAGCCTGTGTGGCTTTTTGTAAGCTTATTAAAACTAATTAACTTATAGTTTAGCTTATAGTCTAAATTAATAAACATTAAAATTAAGCTGAAGTAAGTTGTTTGTTGATTTGAAGTCTAAACGTTGAGTATAACTGAAAAAGAGCCGTTTTCGTTTATATGTTTTTTTAGCTTATTAATAAAGCTATTTAAAGCTATTTTAAAAGTGTTATTAAGTATTTGTTTTATTTTCCAGCGGTTTATAGTAGGTGTAAACTTGTTATAGTAACTTAATAAATCCTTAAAGGATTCCGAGTTTAATATATTAATAGATGAGTTGTTTTTAATAATAAAAGTAAGAATCTTATAATAAGCTTTATCCTTATTAAATTCGACTATAGTATTAGTTCGTAACTGCTTTCAAAAGAAGTCTGTAATAGTAGTAAAAGTAGTAGTTAATGGTATATTTTGTTTTAATAGCTTAGTGTTTTCTGATTCTTTATTATAAGTTATATAAAGGTGTTTTCGTTTATAATAAGTAACGTAATTCAAAGATTAAAAGCAGGCTACTTTTTCTACTTTTTTATAAGAGCAAATAGTATATTATATTAATACCTCGTGTTCTTTAGCGTAATCGATCGGCTGTAAAACACGTGTAAATAAGCCTATTTTAAAGATATATATATCGTTATCTTTTAATTCAAAGTTAGGCTTATTAAACTTCGAATTTATGCTTTGCAGGCTATTTTGTTAACTATCTTGCTCTAGTGTTACTGGCTCAGTAAGTAGCTCTATTATAATAGAACTAGCTGGAGAGATTTCCAAAGTATCAGAAGCGTTGGAAGCCATTATATAGGTAAGACTTAAAATAAGTAACTTAATAAGTAGTTTAATAAGTAATTTAATACGCGATTTATTAATAATATTGTATAATTAATAATAAAGGTAAAAATGTTTAAGAAAAGAAAAGTAAAAAAGGGAAGATATTTATATTCGTGTAAAATACAGCTAAAACCACCTAAAACGTGCTAGTTACTTACTAATATATTACGTAATAAGTTATAAAGCTTATTAAATAAGTGAAATTTATATACTTTTTATATTATTAAGTAATAAAATAACATAAAAGCAGATAAAAGCCTGTAGAAAGTCATGGAATCCAATAAAAGCTGATAAAATCTACTGGAATATTCTATTATATCTTAGTAATTAAAACATTTTTTAAACTATAATTAATGCATAATCTAGTTGTAATATTTGCAAACCTATTATTACACAGCCAACCCTAACCCTGTTAGTATTTTAGTTTAGTTTAGTTTAGTTTAATATTACTAAACTAATTTTAGTTTAGTTTTAGTCTGTACTAAAACTAACTTGGTTTAGTAAACTGGGCGACTAATACTAAACTAACTAAAAAAACTAAAACTAATACTAAATACTAAGAACTAAAATCACAGCCCTGAACATCAGCATCTCGTGAAGTCGAAAGAGCCGAGAGTGCAAACCTACTACCAAACGTACGCATGAATCTGGCGATTTCTCAACGCATTCCGGATCTTCGCGAAAAACACCTCAACCTCCTTTTTTTGAAGCGGAATCCACTGGAAACCCCCCACCAGCCCTTCCTCGCAGGCCATCTGATTGTAAAGGCCAACTTTGTTCAGCCGCTCATCTTTCGGCCAACCCCCAATCGGCATCTTGCGCCTGAAAGTTTTTATTTGTGTGAAGCCAGCCGCCCTCATCCAATCTTCGTTCCTTTCGTTCGGATCAAAGGTCTTGCCTGTTACGCCGGCGGCTTTGACGAAGATTTTCTCCCACTGGTTGTAGGCGCAATCTGCGGGAATCGACCCATCATCCGAGGTAACAGCAGGCGAGAATTCGGTATGCTCAATCCATCCGCCAGGCTTGAGGCAGCGAAATCTCCGGCCGGGTCACCCCTTGCCCCAGGCTCCCTGGCTCGCCCCATCACGATCGCCGTCTATGCTGAAAAGACTCGCACCTGCCGAGTTGGTCCTCGCCCCGACAGAGATCACTTCGTGATATGAATGTCCAACTTCAGGATCTCCATCGACATGCTGCCTCAGTTCCGCACAACTCTCTGGCAAAGTGGTAGAAAGCTTGCCCCGTGTGGGCCGCAGATACTGCCAGAGGCGGTGAAGATACGGCCACAGGCAGTGAACGTTCCAAACCAACTCCGCCGGTAAGCCAACGAAAGAAGCTGCCTGCGAAACATTAGACACAATTGCAGAGCCACTTCGACAAGAGCTTACCGGCAGGTATTCCTCAAAGGGCAGCATCACCATTGGCCTGACGCCATCTTGAATCCGACAATCCGCTCCAAACTCCAACAGGAGTTCAACAAGACGTGTGTTTCGCGCTCGGACAGCGTGGTGGAGTGCGGTTCTCCCACCGCCTGCGGCATGGTTGACATCGGCGCCAGCTTGGACAAGCATTCTCGCTACGGGCTCAGCGGTCTCCAGTGAACTGCCGTGGTCGCGGAGGGCGAGGTCGAGGGGGGTTCTCCGATTCAGGGCAATGTAATTGGCGTTGGTTGCGCCCAGGTCGAAGACGAGAAGCGTTCTTATCGCTTGGAGGTTGTGGTTTTCCGAGGCGATGTGAAGGGGGGTGTATTCGCGCTCATCCGGTGCGTTGATGTGTGCTCCATGGGGAAGCAGAGCTGAGATGACAGCTTGTTGCTCTGACAGGGGGGCTGCGGGCCCGACGGCAAGGTGGAGTGGTGTGAAGCCGATGGCGGTGGTGATGTTGGGGTTGGCGCCTCGAGTAACCAGATTCCCTTCCGAGGGCTCGGGTCTTCCATGTTGTGTAAGCATGGCATCCACGAGAAAGGCATTGCCGGAGATGGCTGCATGGTGCAAAGGTGTCCAATCATTAACATCTCGTCGGGGTGCGAAGAAGGGGATGAGCCAAGAGACCATGTTGACCAGACCAAGGTCGATGCAGCATAGGAAATTGGAGTAGTCGATCTCGATGGTCGTCTTTTCGGTATCAGGGTCTTTACCATGGTGAGAACGCTCAACGCCGTGAACAACGACGGATGACCCCTCCCTCTGGGTTCCGAGTCGGGTGTGGGTGCCGGACCGTATGTGCCAGTGAGGGGGGCCCAGCATCTCGTCGAGCAACGTCAACCCACTGCGAGCCCCGACTGTGGTCTTGGACTCATCAAGCTCGTGAGGAGACCATATTGGGAGGAGACTGTCGGGGTTTCCAGGTCCGATGTGTCCCAAACACGGCGTGATGCGGAGATCTGCGCCGTGTTGGATCAACAGCGATGCGGTTTCCAAATGCCCAAAGTGGATGGCCCACGCGAGAGAGGCACTGGGTTCGGGATGTGCCGAGACGATGCGGTGAAGCCCGGGATGTATCCCCTAAGAGAATCCTCACAACCTCGATGTTCCCCCTAGCTGTTGCCAATCGAAGGGGAGTTGGGTTGGGGATCTGCGATCCGTAGTGCCTGACGACGCCGCGTATGGCGATCCCTGCGTCGGCTCTGTAGTCGAGGAGAGCTTTGGCAATATGAGCATGGCCCAAATAAGCGGCGTAATGCAGTGCGGTTGCCCCTTGGTCGCATTTCGCGTTGACCGAGACAAACCAAGAATGGAAACATCGATGGAGAGTGGCCGGATCTCCTTCTTGCGCCGCCAGCAACAGCCTCCCCTCTGAAATGCTGTCTGTTTTGGGGGTATAGATGTCATCCAAGCAGACAAAACCGTAATTCGAACCCCGTCCTGACTCACTACCATCAGTGATGCAACTCGCGGTTCCTTCTTCTCGGTGCCCGGCTTTCGGGGGGGCCAATCATCGTCTTCATTTTCGCTCAAAGGCGTGAGCTCCCGCATCTCGCAATCAGATGGCGTTCCGGGAGGGGATGGACCCCGCTCTTCCGGCTGTGCCTGTGGTCCCTCCCGAGCATTGAAGGACAAGTCGGGTTGCGCGAATGGCGACGAGTTCTGGTGACATCTTCCATTTCCCAATCCAGCTGGTCATTGGCGACAGGGGTGATGCTTGAGGTCTCTTGGATGCCGATAACTTCCTGTGATTGAACTTCGTCGGGGTCCGAAAGCTGATGCTGCCGGGGCATGTCGACATTGTCTTGAGCGGCAGGCGTGTGATAATAGATTCCAACAGGTATGCGAGCTGTTGCAACTTCACATTGACAAGGTCAACACTTGAGGGTCCTTTTAGCAGTAAGTCAGACCCCCTACATTCCACACACCCCTAGCTTCGCGCGACACGCGAAGCGCGTCAAATCGCAATCACCAGCCCCCCAATCCTCTATATAACTTCCACCCTTTCCACCAATTCTTTTCCAATTCACTTCTCCTTTTCAACACACTTTCTCGCAATGGTTTCCTTCAAGTATACCGAGTCGGACCTCCGCAACGCCGCCGCCGAAGTCCTTAAGGGGGCGCCAGTCCGCACCGCTGCCAGGCTTCACGGTATCCCACCCTCTACTCTCCGTGACCGCCTTAACGGCCGCCTACCTAAGGCCGTTACCCAGACCTCACGCGCCAGGCTTTTTTTAATACAGGAGTAACGCCTTACGGGGTGGATTCTTTTACAGGCGGCCTTAAGGTGCCCCCTTACATATCACTAAGTCCGAGTTATGGCCCAGGGAATTTATGTGGCTCGCGGAGACTTTAATTCTATCGGTAAACGTTAAACTGAACGCTTCATTCGCCGTAACCCAGTCCTTAAAACCGTTAAGAACAAGGGGGTTAACTCCATTCGCGTCTCTAACGCTACAGAGGAGGTTATCTAGCCGTGGTTTAACCGTCTCCGGCTTTTAAGGGTCACAGTTATCGCTCCAGCTAACAGGTAGAATATAAATAAAACCGGTATCGTTAACGGCCTTAGAACTAACGGCTTAGTCCTTAAGCACCGTAAGCACAGGAGTTTATAACGTAAAACCCCTAACAGTTGGACTTAGACTTTAATTATTAAGTGTATCTTTACCTCTGGCCAGAGCCTCTCCCCTTTAATTATCTTTAAAGGTATAAGTGTTTAATAACAGTAGTTTCTTACTGATTTAAAGGTTTTTAGAGATTAAAGGTTCCACGTAACGGAAAACGGCTGGACTGATAACGATATAGGGTACGCCTGGTTTACTGAAGTGTTCTTACCCCTAACTGCCTCTAAGCCCTTAAATGCCCCCAGACTCCTGATTCTGGACGGCTATAATAGTTACACCACTAACCGATTTATACTTAAGGCCTTTAAGAATAACGTTTACCTTTTTTATCTTCTTGTTTACACCTTTTACGTGCTTTAACCCTTAAATCTCTTGGTCTTCAGCCCTTTAAAGCGGTATTACCGCTTTAAAATCCTAAAGGTCTTAAAAGGCGGCTATTATAAAGATACAGTTATAAGTAAGCGAGCCTTTTTAATAATGTACGATTAGGTAAGGTTTAAAGCGTTTACAGGGTTAAATATTAGGGTTAAGTGGAAGGCTTCCAGCCTATAACCGGTCAATATCGCTAAACCCTTAAGGTCGAGACATCTCCTTACGAATAGTAACACTAACGACCTCACATCGCTTTTAAACGACTCCTTAAAGGTCCAGAGCTTCTAAGAGCCTATTTTAAATCTCGATAACGGCGTGGTTACGGCTTAAGAGACTCCCTAGAAGAGCTCTGTGTTAAAGGATTAAGCGAGACTATTCGTAACCGGGATTAAGGCCACGCCACGTAACCAGTTACTCCTTAAGAAGGTGGAGAAGGCCTTTAATAAACAGTCCTTTAAACTGGCCGTAACTAAGCGAACGGTAGAGTCTCTAAAGCGGACCCTGGCGTTAACTATGGTTTCTAAGAAGCGGAGGGTGCACCCGGATCCGAATTCGTCATTCTCCACTATTTCCTCCGTACGTACGGCTTAGGCCGAGGCTGGCCGTAATGTGGATACATCGTCAGAAACTTCAGAAACGGAGGATTCGGAAACAGAAGACTGTGTGTTTGCATCTGGTCTGTAGATAAAGTTGTGGTGGTTAGAAGTTTAAGGATCTGTTTTGTGCCAAGGATCTAGATAGTGTGCGGAGATAGGGGTGTGCGAAATATAGGGGGTCTGACTTAACAAACGGAGAACTGACCTGTGCATATTGGCTGCATTGACCGCGAGTCGGACGTGTTTTCTCGCATTCTCTTTGCTGCATGCCGATCGAGCGACATCTGATTGACTAAATGGTCGTTGTGAAAGAATACGGTCTCTTTTTGTTCTTCTTCCCATCGTCGCTTTTGCTTTTCCACCATAAAGTCCCTCTTTCCAGGTGTGGTGTTTTTGCCGAGAGACCAGTCGCCGATGCGTTTCTCGTACTGCTTTTTGCTTCATCGAACAAAACAAAATGTCAGACGTGAAAAAAACAGGCAGCGATAGCTGGGTGGGGCTTACGTTGCCTTGAATCCATGCTCTGTTTCCATGGTCCTCATGACATCGTTGAGTGTTTTATTGGCCTTGAGTTGCGTGATCAGGGGTCGAAACTTCTCCCAATCCTCATTGGTCTGTGGGCAAAAAGCCCGCGCGTGCGGCCCTGCCGTCGAACTAGAAGCCATGTTGCCGATGAGAGGGAAGGCTGCGGGCTGCAGGCCGAGATGTCAAGTCAATTTCGGTCGAGAAGGCTGTGGTTTCTTGAAGAGAGGAGCGATAGTGAGGGATCGAAACGAGCCCGCGCTTTCCGTCATCGGGCCGGCAGGGTCAGAAACCGCCCTTTGCAGCGGAGAGGGAGCTGCTCTCGACCGGAGTCGGGAGCGATGAGACATGCGGCCAATGGCCGGCAAGGAAAAATCTCCCTGCATGGTCTTGCATCGTGTCTGGCCGCCCACATCACGGTCCCAAGCCATGATTGGATGCCAAAGTCCTTCTGCATACACAGGTTGGCCGATGGGCTCCTGATGGCGCCCAACATGGTCTGAACGCGTGAGCTCCGACAGGTTACCTGCATAATGTGGCTGCATGATGATTTTGGGCAATTCATGACCTGCTTTCAGGCCCAGGGTGGTGGAACTGCGTGGGAAACCCCGCTCATCGAGGTGCCGCCTTCAGACCCCCAACCATTATCATTCGACACAACTCACTGCGATGATATGCACGGCGGTTCTGTCTGCTGAGTTTGAGCCAATAGTCGCAGGATCCAAATCCGTGTCTTGTTTTGATCCGTTCCTGCTTTTGAGTCCCTGCGCGCTTGTCGACCTCGCCAACCTCACACGTTGGCGCTCAACCCGTGCTCGTGCCATTCGGTGACGGATCGAACCGAGTCCGCGTAAGCATGGGAGAAGATGCAGATTCCCATCAAGCCTGCAGGGTCAAGTTGGAATTCGAGCACGCTGGGAAATGATGCAGCTGGCGATATCGCCGACGCCACCAGAACTTGAGACCTGACTTTGGAAGACAATGCCGCACCCAGCGAATCAACGGCCGTTCCCATTGACCTGGACCTCGGTCTTCTGGTCTTGGCATAACACGGAAGTTTTGCCGTCAGGGTGAGCAAGTTGGTTCTGGGTTCGGGAGGTGATCACTTTGGGACAGGAATCGAACGCACATCCGTGGATTGCATGCAAGGCGATTTTGCCCCTCAGCATCGTATTTTCCAGCTCCTAAGAGTGTGCCCTCAAATGTAGCTGAAGCAACGGTGGACTTGACTGTTGGGATGCCGGGAAAGCCACAGTCAAGAAGTGCTCAGACATAAAACCCAGACACTGTCGAGAGAGAGTGTCCATGTTCTTCAAGCTCTCTTTTTTCGGCTCCGCTAAGCTCCTATCTCCATGAGGATGGCCAAATCAGAGAGGAGGACCAGGAGACAGGGTCCCACCGCAGAGGAGTGGATCAGCCATCGACCGATACTCGAGTTCCTCTACGTCGTGCAAGGAAAGCAGCTGCAAGATGTATCTGCTACCATGCGAGAGATATATGGCTTCAGCGCATCGTAAGTCAACATCGCAATTTTAGTTACTGTACCTGAGTATCAGTATGCGTTGACCCTTCCGAAAGGCGTCGACAATATGTGCACCGCTTCACCCAGTGGGGGTTCCGGAAGTACATTCCCCATGGAGCGATGCAAGCGATGGTGGCGATCCGAAACCAGCGAATGGAAGAGGGGAAAGCAACACGATTCACTTGGAACGGGCGGATTGTTGAACCAGCACGGCTTGATAGGTTCACCAAGGGCAAAAGATTGCTCTCTGCGAGCCGAAAGCAAAGACGATGTATGTCGAACAGTCCACCAAATAGGTACCCCTTTGCCCCCTATAATGGAGGCTGATACTGACGTCGTTCAGCATCTACTCCATGCGAAGTAAGATACACCACACCGGAACCAAGTGTTGAGGAAGAATCACCAAGACCTGAATCCATGTCTGGCAACATCGATACGATGGAAGAATACGATCCACATCCCGTTCAGGCAACGTGTTCGACACTGGAGGGTTCTCTCTCTCCCTGGATGTTCCCCTCGCCATCATTAATGCCCCAGTACGCCATTCAAGCCCTGGCAGTACCAACAAGTTTTGTCCAAGCTGTCACGAACAACATCGAATGGGAGTGGACCCCGGCCCTCCCCCAATATTCCAGTGAGCAACAAATGGTGCCCGCGGCAGCCGAATGCGTCCTGCAAGTTACACCATTTCGGCCATCGTTTGTTGACTTTATACCGGCGTGGGCCGTCGGGAGCTGCTGTAGCTGGGAGGAGCCAAGCACATCGATGGAAGTCGAAATAGCGCAAGACACGGCGCAAGACCTGAAGTTCATAGACCAGTGACATGAGATTCTAAGGTGTTTAGTGAGACGAGGCGGGCCACATATTTGTAGATTAGTTCCTACCTACCTATCTTTAGATTCTATTCGCGTATCCCTCACCCCTTAGTCCACCGTTTGCAAAGCATGCTGAGTAAGGGGTAAACCGACTTCCCCGTCCACCAACCCAAATTTTCAACGATGTCTGCACTGTAAATTCGCATTCCGTATGTTATACGAGCCGAGTTAGGCAGTACGTTGCCTCGCAATTAAAACTACTAACTCGGGATACAACAGTCGCGTGGCCTTAGTTGGTCCCGAGTATAGCCGCCAAAATTACCGGACGCAGCCAAAACCCCCTCTGCAACGGAACCGGGAACCCGGCTCCGTGCCCACCCCCGCCGATCCAAAATTAGGCATGACGGAGGTGTATATTACCACCTCCTTTCCCGCAACCAACCCTTCACAAAGAACAAACATCGCCGCCCAGTGTTATCATCATCCCGTCGGCACGATGCATCTCCCCAGTCCCCACCTCACGACTCTCACCCTCCTCTTCCTCTCGCCCACCACAGCCCACCCCACCTCCGCAGCGGGAACAAAAACCAGCACGGCAACATCCCCATTCGCAACCCGGCCTCCCACCCGTGCATGCGGCGGCTTCACGCGGGAACCCAACCCCTGCCCCAAAGGCCTCTTCTGCGCTCCGACCCAACCCCCCGGAAGCTTCGATCTTCCTGGAACCTGCATCCTTCAGTCCTGCGGGGGGAAATCGCCGACGATCAGTCCCTGTGCGAATGGGCAAGTCTGCGTGTACAATGCCACGTCGCCGATTACGGATTTGCCAGGGAGGTGCATGGCGGCGAAGTTGACTTGTGGCGGGAAGTCCGGGGGGCAGTGTGCGAGTGGGTTGGAATACTTGAAGGCGCCGAGGGTGGATTGGAACTACAGGGAAGAATGGGAGGAGGCGGAGGGGAAGGGGTTGGGGATATGTATACCGAAGGGGAGTTTGGTGGTGAAGGAGCCTTGGAATGGATGGGGAGTGTGATGATCTTTGGGACTTGTGTCCAATGATGTATTACTAGAGGTACCTGATAAAATCCAGCCCGAAACACCCAACCATGTTGAAGTTGAAAACAATAAAAACCCTGACGGAGTATCATCCCATCCCAACGCCCAGAATAACCATTTTTGACCCTCCCTCCCTTCATGCTCCTTCTGTTATTACAAAGACCAAGACACAGCATTGTTATTGTCGTACTCGGACGATTGACAAAGATTTGGAATCTGCTGCTGCGTAGCGCCTAAGATCCCAAGGCTCTTTGTGCCGCTGACAAGTGTCGTATACGCCTTTTGGAACCAGATATCGGTGAACTTGGGGAAGCCGGAGAGACCGGAGCTGTAGAGCGGGCGTTTGACGACCTAGTCGGCATTGAGACGGCTGAGGGCGGTACTGCCGTTGATGGTGATGGTGTAGGTGTAGCCTTTGCTGATGTTGGTGAGTGTTACTTTGGTGGTGTGGTTGGTTGTCGTGTTGATGGTGAGTTTGAACCAGTTGCCGGGGGCTACGGGGAGGGAGCTGATGGTGAAGGTGCCGTTTGGGAGCTATTGCCACTACGCTTTGTTTCTGCGGGGGGTTGTGTTAGTGTTTGGGGGTAAGATGCTGGTGAGTATGGAGGTAGATATACCTTACGGCAGTAGTTGAGTTGTTAATTTTGCAGACAGTGCCGGACTGGAGTAAAGCGTTGCCCCAAGTGTTGCCGTTAATGCCGGCCCACTGCGTTCCGGCCTGGGGATATGGCTGCCCGGTCTGCCTGGTGTAGGTAGGATGTTGGAAATAGGTGTGGATGAGTTTGATCTGGTTGGTAGTGGTTGTGTGTTGGACGGAACTGCATTAGTTGGCGCTTCTGGCCGTGGGATTTGGGGTGCTTTGAGCCGTTAACGGCCTGTTGTTGGATTATCGGGCGGTGTTTTTCTTCTTTAGCCCGAGCTTCTTCCCTGGGTTGGCCTCCTGCCTAGGAGGAATCTTCTTGACTTTGATTTCGTTGTCAGGGATCTTTTTCCCATTGAAGGTGACCTTAATGGTGAAGGTGAACTCTTCCGGGTCCGTGTTTTTGTTCCCATTGCCGTTGCCATTTCCGTTGCCATTGCCATTCCCATTCCCCTGCGCCAGCGCCTGAGTGGCCAGGCAGGCGGAAAGCAAGACCGTGATGAGGAATCTCATGATGATGCTGGGAGCCGCGACAATGTTGAAAGGGACCAAACTGTCAAAAAGTCAGGAATCAGTGTGGTATTTGGGTGCGGCTCCTTTTTCTATTTTCGTTCCTGCCACTGGCGGGTTCCCCTTGTTGGGCCCCGAGAGCGTGGATGTAGCGTCGCAGTGTGGTTCCTGGGGTGTGGTCTCGATCGGCCCACTTACCACGCTATGGGTTACATTCGCCTAAGCTCAGGTGAATAACGGTTCTGCCAGGGGTAACGACAGGGCCTGTGTGGGCCGAGAACGGCAGTCGAGAGCTTTTCAACCATTCCCAATCGGGAGCTAGGCCTCACGAACACCATCCCTGGGAGCACACTGGAGGGAGAGGGGGAGGGGAAGAGAAGAGGGGCAAATGACCGCATTTTGTGGACTGTGATGGTGACCTCTCCAGACACTCTGCGACCGGGCGGCGAGGGAGCTTTGGAAAAGGAGCGACCTGGTTGGGCATCATCGCGTTGATCGTAGGTGGGGGGGAAATTAGCGTGTTTTCAGCCGCACGTCCCCCGAATTGCGACTTGGTATTTTGGCGCATCTGCCAATCTCTCTTGGCTGTGCGCCCTTCAATGCTCATGCGATTCGCTGCAACCCTAGCTGGGCATCAACAACCCGACGGGGTGGGCCTGTTGCTGCAAAAAGCAAAGCGACAACGACGACAAAGGTGGCAAGAGCGACAAAAGTGATGTCTTTGTGCAGTTCATGACCTTGACCGTGACGGCAGCAAGTGGTGGTCATTTCGACAGCCTGCACGGACACAGCGTGCCACATGCCCAGCTGGAGTGGCGAGTGAAAGCCGCCTCAAAAGCAGCCACAACCTATCTTGTCACAGGTTCCGACACTTTTCGGATCTGCCCCCTATTCGCCAATGCCAAGCCCCTGTCCCAATAACCGTCCAACCACAACCGCCAAACATTTTCTTGTGCCACGATCGTCAGGACTGGTCACCGCTCCTCCGCATGCTGAAGATGCGCTTCACGGCGTGGGAGAGGGAAGATTTTGGTTTCCAAAGTGTGGCCCGGGCGGGTAGTTCGCCCTGAGCTGCCAGTGGCGTGCCCAGGGACGAGAAGCTGGGAGCTGCTTCGTTCTGGATCAGTATTCGAGGTACCAGCTCTGGAAACTCAGACACGTCGTGCCCATCGGTTCGTAGAGCTTCAAGGAAGTCCGACCAAGATTCGTCACTGGCAAGGCGTGCCTTTGCCCCATGTTGAAGGAGAATGGAAGTGCACTGATATAATAGGTCGTTGGTCCACAAGCGTGCTCTGTCGGTTGGTGTTTTGCTGGTCTTGTCACGCCTTCGGTAGGAATGGATGGACAGATACCAGTCAATCGGAGTTCGTTCTCCCGAGTCCAACTCGTTGGGGTCGACCCCGTGCTGGAGAAGCCAACTCGTCACCAGTGGGTTTGCCATGTGGATGGGCTTGACCCAATATAGCGGGACTTCCGGGTCTAGTACTACCCCGGGACGTAGAATTTGGGAAGAACAGCCCGTTTCATGCTCTAGAAACAAGATAGCGAGCTCTTCAAATGCTTGGAGGGATGTCGCAGTGTGGTCGATGAATCCACGTTGGGGAAGCTCCGGTTCAAGAACGTATGGGAACAAGCTCCGTAACGCCGTCTTGTTAAGACCATTCTCCAGTAGCAACTTAGTCGTAGCCAACACCCGATGATTGTCATGCGCGATCCCGGAATTGAGCATCATCACTACTAAGCGCAGAAGATTTTCCGATGCTGCAGTGGCACCGAAATAGTCCAGCCCGAGTAGGGTGCTGTTGTGGAGGTAGAGACGAAGTTGGAAGAGGACGGCAAATGCTGTGTGGGACCAGCTGTCCAGGCCCCGCGGGATGAGTTTCCACGAGCAGATGTCGCCTGCCTCCAAGCAACCCAGGAGCTTTATACCCAGGTTATTCAGGTTGTGAACTGGCACACTGTCGTAAAACAATTGACAGCTCCTCCCGGTCGTCTCTTCCGCTTCCGCCCCCTGATTGAATGACGCGCGCACACCTGGTTTTGAAATGTTGTGCCCCTCCCGATTGCTAGATACCGACGCGCGCAGATCCCGTTTTGAAATGTTGTGCCCCTCCCGATTGCTAGATAACGACGCGCGCAGATCCCGTTTTGAAATAGTGGGTAGCAACAAATCTGCCAGGTGAAAAGTCAAGGCCGATTTAAAGTGGAAGGAGTGACCGTTTTCGTGTGTGGGCTGGGAAAAGGATTCGAGTAGTTTATCCTTGAAATCGAGTTTGGTGACGAATTCGTAAACGGTCTGATGCATAAGCTGCACTCCCGTACTTGATTGTGCAGAGACAAGACCCCCGCCCCATATCAGAATATCTCGGCGTCGGATTTCCTCAGAGTCGCGGGGCCTGCGGGTACACCTGTTTACGGGTTTGAGAGCTTGCAGTGCACTCTCGTAGTTTGGACAGTTGGAGATCATCGTTGTCTTCCACAAGTAGTTAACGCCAACTTCCTCTTGAGATCGGGATCTAACAACAGCCTCAAGAAGAGCATACGTTTTCCATCGGAGGGTTCCGGGGATTCGTTGAATCATAAAGTGGTAGAACTTGGAGAGCTCAACTGGGACCGACTTCAAGAGTCCAAGGAGGTCCGCCAAGGACGGCATTTGGCCATTGCAGCAAGCTGTGGCGAGCTCTTTCAACACAAGACTAGCCCATAAGAATACGCCAGACGCCCGGAGCACGATCTCGTCGACCAGTCTGGGAACAAAAGCAAGATGGTTTCCGGCGAGTGTGTTGCTAAGGCTGGCGGCGCAATAGTAACGGATGTCCTCTTTCGTAAAGTCCTCCACGGCAAGGTTAGGGCTGCTGCTAAAACCGGCGAAGAACTCCTCCCAGGGGCGGCTCGAGAAGCAGACCTTAACGTGTGTTAGGGACCCAGGCGGACGGTTGGCCAGATACTTCACGAAGCGGGATATGTAGTCTGGTGGTCCATCAAACTCGTCGAGCGCGTCAAAGAAGAACCAAACTCGCAGTTCAACCCGCTTCTGATTCAGTATAGCTCTCAGGAACTCTTCCATCTGAGTCAATAGCCAAGGGTCGTGACTCTTCTGGGTCCAGATGGGCGACTGGAGGAGGTCGTCCAACAAGGCCAGAGTTGCGGACTTTTCGAGCTGTTTGATGATTTGTCGCAAAATACTCCTCATCAAGCCTTCGAAAGACTTCTGGATTACCGTGCCCCGGTAGTTGAAGAAGAATCCAGCAGAAATATGACAAATCGATCGCTCAAATGAGTGGGAGTATTGTTGTGTACGACTGTCGGTGTATATGAGTTTCATCACGGTCGACTTCCCGGAACCAGGTTTGCCATAAATCCAAAAGACACCATCGTCCTGTTTTAACCATGACGAAAAGGACTCGTGTTGATAGATCCACTCGCAGGTGTGCTCAAAGCGGTCGGCGATCAACGCCTGTCGAAGGTCGAGATCAGGGGAGTCCAAAGAGGACATCAAATCTAACCACGTCAGCTACTAGTGAGATACGCAGGCATAGGGCCCATTCGATTCACTCACATCTTAGCAGGCGCTTCCGGCGCTCCTCTTTAGTTTCCTTTATGGGGCCGGTGAGGCCAGTCGCTGCATTCAGTGAAGCGACTTTATCAGCGAGGGTGGCAGCAATGTCGCCCACAGCACCCGTCCCAGCCAGGCCACACACATGACGAATTAGGTCGATGATCGGGCCAGTGTTGGGATCCGTGCGGGTGAATTTGACCATCTCTGAGTGATTCCTAGAAACGGGATAAATATTAACCGAAGACGTGGATTCATTGACTCTGTGTCTTGTAGCCGAGTCTGGATCGACAAGTACTGCCAACGGGCCCGTCATCTTGCCCGTCTCGGGGTTAAAGGTTGGTGACTTGCTCGTCTCAAAGACCCAGCAGAAGGACATCTCACCGATTTCGGTAATCCCGGAAAAGGATAACTCTAACCGATTGAGGTATCCATAGGCCCCAGACTCCCGAGATAAGTCTCGAACAAGGTGCTCAGTTGCGTTTCCTTGAACGATGGCGAGGAGATGATTCTGCTCCATCCCAAGGTTGGGGACACCAAACATGACGGCGCCCGCACACCGGGCGAAAATCGTTCGCTCAAGGGAGTTGCCTTGTGAGTTGGCCAGTCTGCACAAGGCGTCTTTGAGCACAATGCCGCCAAGACTGTGGGCGAGAAACACCAGCGGTTTTGCGTTGTCGTGGGCACCTCCATTGGCCCTGATCTGGGAGATGAAGCTGAGAGCAAGATGTGCGACACTTTGGAAGGAATCGGAGTCGGCGAGTCTGCTGTCGTAGCCATAAAGGATTGCTCTCACGCCAGGGACGTATTTCGGAAGCTGATCCCTGATCCACATGAAGGTCTTGTCGTCACCTCGTGGCTGCCAAGATCCAAATGCATGGCTTGCCAGCCCAGAAATGGCGATGCAGTCCACAGTATGGATCTCGCTTGCAACGTCGTTCAGTGGAGTGAGCCCCCAGAAATGTGTGTCCAACACCAATACAACACCTCCCAACTCATCGCCGTCTGATTCCAGCATCCACTCATTCTGCCCTTCTCGTGATTTTTGAAACAGAACGGGCGTTTGGCGCAGCATCAAAGTTGCCACTCTCGAGGGTGGACGCTCCCAAGGATTGAGCGTGGTGGCCAGTGAATAGACCTTGACGTTCTCAATGGCCACTCCCAAAGATTTGGCGACAAGGGCTGCCACCGCAGCGGTTGTCGGGGCTCCATTTGGGATACCTGAAAGGCGGAAAACCGTGCGACCCAAATCCGGCATCTTCGCCCGTGAGTTGGCTTCCATGGCTCGGGCGTGGCGGTATCTCCGGTGCGGGTCGGGGCATGTGGTTGTTTTCCCCAGACCTCATCACGGTTGCAGCCTGAAATGCGGGGATTTTCGGTGCTCGCCATGTCAACCTGAAAGCTGCATGCAGAGCCTGGTTAGCGCAGTCTGCGATGTCGAACCCGGCTGCTGATCACGTGACCAGTGAGTGTCACACCAGGAAGCCTCCTGATGACCTTGGGAGGATGGAAGTTGGAACAGGAATGACGACGGATTGAAAGACGTGAGAGGTAACTAGAGCGGTAGAAAATGCTTCCTGGGAACTTGAAGCTGGCAAAAGGCAGTTTCGAAACTGGAAGGCGCCGTACTCCGAACAGCTGGATGTCACTCAAGCGGGCATTCAACAGCCCACAGGCAGCAACTCCAAAAAAAATCCAAAAAATTGCGTCATAACAAATCCAAATCCTCGGTAAGCCTTCCATTTCTGAACCGAAAACCGATTTCCCACATTCAAGCAAGATGCCACCTCGGAACCCTCTCCGCCAGAATCCTTCTTCTCCCCTCCACCACCACCGTCCCCTGAAACCTCTGTCCCATCACCTCCCTCTCCAACCAAGACTCCAAGTCCGAAAAGACGCCCAGTCTAAACTTGATCGACTCGATCATCCTCAAACCTGTCCCCTCCCCAAAAGCACCCTTCACCGCCTCAGCAACATCCAGATATAAGTCATAAATCCACCGAAGCCGCGGTTCATCATCTAGATCCATGTCGCCCACGTACAACTCCGAAAACAGATACGCCGCCCGCAGGTCCAACTCCAGCGTGATTGGAGTTGTTCCGGCCATAGCTAGAGTGGAGAGGACTGTTGTTATGGCCTCTCGGGGAACCAAAGGTCTTGATGCCGGTTCCCTCTTCGGGAAATGAGCCTCGATGATCCGATCGAGATACCACTGTGGAGTCTCAGGGATTGGTGGTGACCCGGTCCAGTGGTAGCACTGCTCGGATGTGAGAGCCAAAGTGACTTTTCTCACGTGTGGGAGAGCGGCTTTGGGGAGGAAGTCAAGAATCGCGGCGAGGTCATCGTGGCGGAGAGAGAAGTGGGCAGTGGAGTAAAACATCTCGAGAGCGACAAGGCGAGTGTCGTGGTCGACGAGGAAGAGAGGCATAGGGAGGACGCGGCAGGTGCAGGTAGGGGAGAAAGAGGTGTAGATATTGTTGCAGCAGCCGATGGTGGTTAACTGAAGCTCGACACAATTGACGAGAGGTTGCGTTACTGACCAATCCATAAAGCTTTCGGTACACTTATAGCAACAAGCCCCAATGAGCGAAGATGTTACATCTATGACCCTGCCGCGGACAACCCGACCATTCCACACTTCCACCCGGCTGTGTTCGTCGTGGTAACCTGAGAGTTCGGGAGGACCGAAATGGGTGTATCTCAAGACAGCGAGCTTGAGTTCTCGTGGTAGTTTTCCGAATGGAAACGGCTTGGTTACCCAGGAGGTTTTGTCTCGATGTCCCGTCAGGCGCAGGGATGTGTCGCGAGCCAACATGGCGAGATATTGGCTACTGGAACTGCGTCCTAGGCGTATGGTGCATGAGCGGAGTGGCGGTAGGTTTTTGGTCAATGGATTGACGACAAGTAACGGGATATCGTGGTCGTTATTATCGCTGCTGTCCGTGTCACAAATGACGGTCAGGCTTAGTTGTCCAGGCCTCAGACCCGATCCGAGTCTCTGACAAAACTCGGCCCATCCCCGAAGTAACAGGAGAGTGTTCGTCGATCTCCCTGACAGAGGGGTGGCGCCATCACTGTCAATGGGATGTCCGCAGAAGCCACAGTGACACCCGGTGTGATGTCCGCCACTCCGTGGCAGGGTATGGATCTTCGGATCATGCCCGAAGATGCAGGGCCAGCAGTTGAGGCGAACCACGAGGCGCGTCATGCGGGAGAGATGCGCTGTCGGAACCTTGCTCAAGATCTTGAAGTTTGGGAAAGGCTGAACCCCGGGCAACTACCGTGCACGCACGACGAAGAGATTGGTGCCTAGCAAGACGTCCAGCACTTCTGAGCAGACTTGTCGAGACACCAGTGCCAGCTCGAGCGGGAATCGAGGACATACACACAATCTCTGATCGGGGTCGAATGACGACATGACACCCCGAAGCCGCTGCTTGTGCCAGCACTCGTATGGCGCGCGACGCCCCCGCACGCTCCTGGGGGTTTCGGTGAGGTCGATCGGGCATACCCGAGTCAGCCCCGAACGCGCGTAGATGGAGCTCCGCACCTGTTGCGGCAGGTCAAGAAAACTAAGAGCGGGGCTGCGTTCCATTTTGGACCGAGACGCGTATTCGTGGGAAACAAAACGTTGGGCTGTGGTTGTGAAGGAGCTGAAGTCGTTGGCGGCCAGTAGCTGTGGCAAGGGGCCGAATGACTGGGTTTTGTTTCCGCTTGGCGGGGTCTCCACACGGGTAGCGCTCGGCGGCCGCTGGGACGAACGGATGGCGCTTGACACGGCGCTCCCGCCAATCCTTCTACCGGGTTACAATTTATTCAGCACCCACTTGCAGGCGTTACCTGTATCCACAAGGTAATTCCGGCAGTCGTTGCAATTGGGCTACAGACGAGACAGCCGCGTGCTACAACGGCTTATGGTAGTTGCATTAACTCGTTACCCACCTATTTCGCAACGCAGTTAGCCTAGTGTAGCCTAGATCCCGTCCAAGTCCCTTTCAGCCTGAGTTCCGCATCCTGGAGCATTGTGGATAGTAACCCAAGCCGAACTGCGCCTGCAAATTAATGAAGCAGTAAATTTAGTCGGTGAGATACACGAGTAAACATCGTCACATCCAAAACATGAGCATCTGGGAAGGATTACGAGGTGTCAATTGGAATGAGACCTGCGTGAGGCACACTCAGCTTTGTTCGACTATAAACATGGCTCTGAGTCCCGTGAAATCATCTGTATCAACACCCTCTTACCATCATTGACCTTCATCACCTTCACTCATTAGACCTCCCTCAATATCACCACCACCAACCATGGCCACCCTCACCCGCCTCACCTCCTTCCTCCTCCTCCTTCTCCCCCTTTTCCATCTCGGCACCTGCGTCGGCGGTCCCAAGAAGAAGAAGACCCTTGTCGATGGCTCCTACTGGTACGAAGAGGTCGACGCCACCACCATTCTCACTTGGGATGGGCCAGTATTAGCGGAACCGGCACGGCCAGAAGATTGGTGTTCCCCGCCGGGTCGGCCATTACGGCATATGGGATCACGAATAAGAACACCCAGGCCGTGGGACCGTTGAAGCCTTGTGTGGCGAGGGAGGAGTGGCCTGGCTGTGCGGACATTCTGCCGACGGCGAATAACTTGAAGATTGTTAGCCGGGATGAGCTGCTCGACGATGTGGCGGTGGAGGGCTTGAGGGCTGTTGAGTGGAAGGCCTAGATAGATTGTGGGAGATTAGCCCCTGAGGAGAACGGTGTAGCCCTGGTGCGAAGATGGCATTGAACTGGATTTTGGATACAAATTGCCTAGAGGATGACAGGGAGCTACGCTTAAAATGTAGACAGAATAGAAAGATCTGCAGCCGGGAAATATCATTGAAGGGTTACTTCAAGTATGCCCGTGTATTATCGAGGTGTGGAGAGGTTGAAAGTGATGGATTTCATGCGATGGAAAGATAGTAAACATAGGAGTTGCCCAACTGCTGCGGTATCAGGATGAGCAACTGAGGGTAGGATGCTGTAACCCGGCGAGTATTTTCCAGCAAGTGTGAATTATTTACAGAGGCAACCGGGGGGGGGAGGGGGGGGAGAGGAAGATACGTCTGAGGCGGGGCAAGGGGACAAAAGCGAGACCGAGAAGTAAAGTGAGGAGCGAAACGAAGATGAAGGAGACCACAACCTCCTAGGGGATTCAGCCGCCGCCACAGGTCGGTCCGTCGTATCTGGATTCTCCAGGAATTTGCCCTCGCCGCCAAACTCGAGCTCCACCTGGCGAAAAGTCAAATTCGATGTTGTAGCCCTTATTCTATGTCGTCACTAAATCCAGTTCGTATCGGGCATCAAAAACGCATCGTACCTGGGCCATTCAGCCCTAGGGGGCCCGCCCGAGCTGAGCGGCGATGCGGTGGCGGGTGTGAGGAGATTTGACGCCATGATTGTGGAAAGGGGGTGGAGTCAGGCTCTGATCAGGGGAAAGGGTGAAGAGGGAGAAGCGGAGGAGGCGAGAGTTCTCATGGGAAGAAGAGCGGGAAAATTGGTCAACAAGTTGGTTGCCGTGAGAGCATTGAATGCGAGCGATGATCGGGATAGGGTGTATGCATTGATGGGGTTGGCTGTGGATGGTGAGGATGAGTGTGGGCAGATTTTGTGCGTTATGTACTGGGAGCGACTAAGGGGGCTGTTTACACGAGGTTTGTGACCGCGATGGTTAGAAGGGGAGAGGGGTTCTAAGTATTGTTGCAGGCAGGTATTGGAGAAACGGGATCGAATATCCCGGCCTGGTTTCCGGTGAGTTTCTTTGTCTCTCCCGTAAAGGAGTATGTTGGACCTAATGCTACTTCACCGGGTCCAGGTGTCAGAAACACTGCACTTTGGATTGTGTGGAAAAGATGGGGTTGCAATTGCTTGATTGTATTGTGTATGTTGTTGCTTCTTGTTCTGTTTCTGGCTGAAGCCAGAACTTCCTTCTTTATAGACTACTCCGTAGGATTCGGCTTCCTCAGCTCTGTGGCTGAGGCTCACTGGCGTACAGGCAGTGCCAGGCTTCCGCTCAGCTTCGCTGCCGTGAAGCCAGGGCCCCTGAACCCCTTTCTTTCTGACACCAGGACTGGTCGGAGAAGGTCTCCCCTTTGGGTGTCGTAATAAGAGAGGTACCGTCGAATACGGCTGTGATCCGTCTCGATGATGGAACCAACCATCTTCTCATCCCCGGCATTTTCGCCGATGAGATCGAGACCCTAAGCAATAGGGACTTTGTCGCAACTTTAACTAGCATGAAGCTTAGAGATTTCGACACCGCCTTTTAGCAGGAGTCACTCCAGGTTTTGCAGTCCCTCATTTCTCATAACCTTATTGCCGACTCTATCGTAGAGCAGCTCACGCTCCAGCTGTTCACAGCTATAACAGAGGGGGATAATTTCTTCGACATTTTAGCCCAAGAAAATGATGCCCCAGCATGTCCACCACCAACCTCATCAAACGTTGGCGCCCAGTTGCATCTTCCCCACCGCTGCTCCGGCTGGGCCAATCAACACCCTTGCATGGACCCTGTACTCTACCTTGTCTACCTGAGCGGGCTTGGCACCACACCCTGCTGATCTGCGCTCAGGTTACGGCCGCCCGCAGGAGAGATGCGGGGTCCTCTTTAGCTTATTTCTTCCTTTGCCAACGACATGAAGAATGCAGACTCTAGTACCGCCAATTCAGCCTCCACTTTTTCGCTGGAAAGTCTGGTATGCGATGTGTGCTCCGGGCTGCCCGATATCAATGCCATAGGTCCCAGTTCCAGCTCCAATCAGAGCGATGACGATCATGAGTATCCGGCCCGAACGCGCGCGCAGGTATCGGCAGCAGCAGATGCCGGCTGCCTGATTTGCAAACTTCTTCTGCAGGGCGAGGCGTTTACCGTTCCTCCACGAGCGATGTCTCAAGCAGAGACGCGCTACTACTTGTTTCTCTCCGAGGACAACCCATCGCAGGGCTCCATAACCCTCGGCTATTCCTATCCGAGTGCTAGATTGGAGGGTAAGAGGGAGACCAAGACCGGTGCGGACCTGCGATATTTTGTTCACTCGGAAGTCCAGCTCCCGGCCGGCTTTGTCAAGAACAATATGGCCGCCAACAGTCTGCGTCTCGCAAAGCAATGGCCCCACGATCGTCAAAACAGATGCCAAGAGAGACGCTCTGATGGTGATATTCAACAGCTGCTTCCTTTCCGGTAATACATTCAACCCCTGCACCACTGGTCTCATGGAAGCAGCCTCAAAACAAGCCGATGAATGAATAAGCATAATGATACCAGCCAACAGGTAACCGCGGTTGATTCCATTGATGAAAACACTACCAACGGGCACCGCCAGCGCAATAACGATAATGGCGAAGTATATCCACGTCACCCATTTTCGGTTTATGGGCCAGATTCGGAGCCAGTGTATTTGCTAAAGCGGTTAGAAATAGCCCGAATAGCACAAATCTGCTTGACTCACCGCCAAGAGCGTCCTGTATACCTAGAGAGCATTTATAACATTTACAAGATCAGCCCTTATGGCCTGTCCTAAGCTAAGACTGAGAAAAATAAATGTAATGATAATAACCGTAACATAATTCAAAATCCACAGGAAGTCGAAAAGTTTCGGATATCTAATATAAACCGTTGGGCCTAGATAATCCAAACTCTTCTTACCGACAGACCTAATACCGACTTTCGTAACTAATGTAAAAACACTAGCGTTAAGATCGTTCTAACACTACAGTAATACTACCTAGGCGATAATAATAATTCTAAACGGTATTTAGCAGGAAGCGGTGGCTGTATAGAGCTAAAATAGACGTACTTAGTCAAATATAATAGAACAGAGATATAACGGTCAGATTTCCATCCTCAGTAAGTCGAAAGTGTACTTCTTATATACTCTAGGCTCTAAGATTAGAGAAAGTGCTAACTCGTCCCTTACGATAGATTAACAATCCCATTAACTTCCTTAGCTCCTATAATCCTCACCTAAGGGTAACCTAACGGTCACCGAAATACAAGTACCCTACAAACAGGGATAAGTTAGCCCCTGTCTCCATTAGGAATATTGGCTAAGCCGCTAAGTGAATTTCAGATAGCTTACGGATCAGTATTTAACGGGGAAATATAAAGTGTTCTATAGGGATATAAGGACAGAGTCGTAGACATACCACTAAATCAGGTTACCCCTGTCTTACTTAGTCTAGCCACTACGCGAATCCTATATCACCAGGGGCCAGAACAGGATTATCGCTAGATAACGCAAAGCAGGATATAAATCCCGTTTCCCAGGTCTAAAGCCCATAATGGTAAGACTAAGAAGTGGAGTAAACAACCACATAAACACCGTAAGAGCTATACTGTGCGGAGATAAGACTATCTAGTCACAAGCAGCTAACGTAAGTAAGCCCTAAGCGGGAAACCACGATAGCGAATCGTCATTTTACTCCAAAGGCAGGATCTAACAGGAACAAAGTGTCGGCTATAGCGGGGAGGATAATAAAGATGGGACAAAAAACGAGCCAAAAAAAGGGGCAAACGGGGGATCAGGCTGACAGTTAAGCTGATAGGAAAAAGATACAGCGAAGCGCAGGCTGCAACTTTTAAGTAGTCACCACACGGACGGCCACAGCCCAACACACGACGTAGAAGGGCATCAGACAAGGCAACCAATGTGGCTTAGGAGCTGTAACTCAGATCTACACCCTAAGAACCAGGGGTTTCTGGCATTTAAACGTTAGGTCTCTTGCTACATTACACAAATGAGGGCGTCTATTTGTTGTTTCGCTTAATCAAGTTACCAAGGAGGGTAGTTCTTTGGCTTACACTCCCCGCAGACCTCCTCTTTGCTTTGAGGTGTTAGAACATCTCGGGAAACTGCTTCTTGGTCTTACCGATACTCAAAGTGCGTCACGTCTGGCTGGCATCCACCGGAAGTGGCCGCACGAATACTCGCGCTGCCGACGGTCAGTGATGCAAGATGGCAGGGACTGACCACGTACCTATAATCGCACATTCTTGGTTTTATCTTGACGGTAATCAGAAAGTTAAAAGCGAGAGAAAATATATAAAAATGGACAATCTGCATCCTCAGGAAGTAACCATGCCGACAGGTGATCCTCGGAACTTCGGTGCCATGGGTCCGGTTGTGGAGACCGGGGCACCGAGTGACCCCCACGAAGACGAACGGGCGGTCCGCCCGCATCTTGGCCATGTCTGCACGGAAGAAGTAAGGCAAATTTCCAAGGGCCCTGCTAGGCGCGCACCCACACTTTTTGCTGCGCGCGCACCCACACCTAGAATTACTCCACGCGCACCCACAAGGGTTAGGGTTAACATCGGTGGTTAAAGCGCCTATAGCATTTCTTTAATATCAGCCACACCACCGCAAAACCTTCAACCTTCTTCAGGCGACCTTTAATTAACATAGGTAAATTACATCGTAAAAACACATTTAAAGCGGTTAATCTAACTGTTTTTAAATGCTAAAAACCCTTTAAAATAGTGTAAAACCCTCATACGGTTAAACCGTGTATTATAATATAAGGTATAACGGTTTAAAAATATACAGTATTAACGTTACAAAGTGTTATAAAAATTGTAACTATAGGTAAAGAATTTAATAAATATAAAGATATTAACTTAACTAATATAAAGTGTATTAACTTTACAGAATCAAACGACTTACTTATTTAACCGCTTCAATATAATACTATATTAATTCTAATTAATTTAAGTAATTATAACAATAAAAAAGATTATTTTAAGTTATACTTACGACTTTATAATATTAAAAACTGTATAAAGTCAATTATATAGATTTAGCTAGAATTAGGTAAGAATTCCTCTAAGTTAAAATAAGGTGGTTATAATTAAAACTTAGTTGTGACGACCCCGCTGAGTCGGGGTGGCCCGATGTATCCCCTGCAGAAGGGACAGTACAGAAGTAACAGTGTGTATAGTGTTACGTACTAGGCCAGGGGTGTAAAGACCCGAAGCCCTTACGACTAATGGTAGTGGTCTCTGTGCTAAGGCTCGTCTCTGTTAACAGAGACGCGTAAGGTTGTAGAGAAAAGGAGTCTCTGTCACTTTAGACTCTATAAGTAGTAGAGACCTAGGAAATAAAAACTAGGTATAAAGTACTTTTAGTAGTTAATATAGATAGTTATTATCGTACTTACGATAAAGCGTAAGGATTTTAATTCCTTACGTTAGTATTTAATTGTTTATTTATATCTTACTGTTCAGATTTTATTTATGTATTATAGTGATAACGACTTACAGTAACATTAAACCCCTGTCTTAGAGTGCTAACTTAATAAGCTGTCTTTAGACTGCTTACATATCATTAACATCTTATTATATACTCTATCTTAACCTAACTAGTCTTTCCTAAACCTGTCTTAAGTATAAATCGTAATATAATATTAGTGTCTTAAGTTTAAACGTTATTTATTAAACTCCCAGATAAGCTACCTAACCTTTACAGCGATAATGATAACGTTAAGAAAGGGAAAGAAAGTAAAAGTAAAAGAAAGTGTTACGATACTTTTATCTGTTAAAGAACTTACTATTATAATAGGTACGCTCTGCATTAATCAGGACTATCTAATTAAATAACTTAACGATATGTTTCTTAGCAACATAAAGAGTTATATCAGACTTATTAAGAAGCTGCAGCATCACTTAACAGCAGTAAAGACTAAGAATAGTAAGTTATAAGTTTTGTAGAAAAAGTAAGTTAAAATTTTACTCCTTAATTAGTATAAAAGAGAGCTTTCACAGCTTAAAGCCTAGATTGTGTAACTCTAAAGCTACACTAACTACTATAACAACCAGTTTTATATAGAGGAGGGGAAGGTTAAGTTCGTAAAGGTATTACTAGATAGTATTATAGTTTAGTAATATAAACCTTATATTAAGATCTTTAGTAACAACATTAAAAGTGTCGTCTAGAACAACTACCTAAACACTTACACAGTTTTTAACAACTTTCTCGTTTTCTTTACATAACTTTAAATAAAGTTTAAAAAGCTAGACACTCTTTAACACGTAGAATAACAACTGTTAGTTATATAATAAACCTTATTAGTATTTAAGTTTTCAGTACGATTTAAGTTAGAAGTTACAAAGATTAAGTTAAGTTAATAAGCTTTAATTATAATGTTTTAAAATAACTTAAAACTACATATAACTGACAAGCTTTATCAGATTAATCAGCTAGAGAAACTTCAGGAGCTAATCAAAATTAGTATTAAGGCTAATAACCGGTATTTTAACTACTAACGACAGAAAAAACAAGGTTTTGGAAACCTTCCGCTACAGTTCGGAAATAAAGGAAATAAGTAAAAGCTAACTATAGTAATAAGAACTTATACTAAACTTATAAACATCAGATCTACTAACTAATAAAGTTAAGATAAGAAAGCTAAGCAAAGTAATTAAAATTAATAACTTTATAATAACTCGAAAATTAAGTACTTTAACTACGAGAAGTTAAAGTATTATATATAAGATTATAAAGCTTAAAAAAAAGTTAGATAGAAACCTGTTACTTTATTTAATAAAGTTATAACTACCTTAAGAGACATATAAGTTTATATAACTAATTATAAACCTAAACACTTTAAAACTTTAAACTATTACTTATAAACCAGGTATAAATATATATAACCTTAATCTTTACTGTTAATAACTTATTAAAAACCTAATATAATACTGTTTTAAACTTAACTAGTTAATAAAAATATGCCTTTATATCACCTTTATCGTTATAAGTTAAATAAAGCTACTTTAAAAAGGTAGTAAAAGTAAGATAAGTTTAAATAATATATAAGTAACTTATATTATTATATTTTAAAACAAGTATAAATATACACTTTTAAACCCGGTAAAGACCTGGTTATTTAAAAACAGTAACAGGTATAAAAGTCTAAGTCGTTAAAACCTACTTATAAGATAAAAAAGGGTATTTTAAGCTATCTTTACCTTTTATCTAATTTTTTTTAAATCAGTAACGGTATTAAAAGAAGATATAATATTATTAGTCTCAGTGTCGCGGTTTCTACTCCTCGATTTGGCGGAAGATACCGCCGAATTAGGCGGCTTTCACCGCTTGCATGCCCCACACACCCTTCTTTTGCTTATGGTAGTGGTGTAAACGCAGTCTATGCATTTCTCCACTGATCGTCGCACTGTTCCTCGCTTCTTTGAGTTATTTAGAGAAGACGCATGTGGCGAAAGGAAAACGTATCAATAACATAATAGAGGGGGGATCTCTTTGTTCGCTTCATCTATAAATAGGGGCTTCTAGCCTATGAGAAAAAGAAGAGGCTAGAGTTTAACAATTATAACAACTAAGTTACTGCTTAAATACCTGGTATTGCCTTCACTCTAGTGTTTCGCAGCAAGAACGCACCTTAACCCATATACACTGACAGCATATTAGCTATAAAAAGCCAGTGTGGTGGTGCCAAGCCACTAAAAGTGGAGCCTGAATAACTAGTGTGTATTCTAGCAGATTCCAGAGGCTTCGAAGGCTGCAATATTATGTTATAAAAAAATAAGCCAGCCTAATAATCACTTCGAACTGGTCGAGTATAATAATGCTGAGGTTAAGGAGTTCAGAGTCCTTGAAGAGATGTCAGAAAGTCAGGGGTCTGGCCGGAGGCCAGAACGCAGAGGCGAAGGATGTGGCCTGCCGAGCTGAAAAGAGCTCGGGGGAGCTGAACTGACATAGTCAGTTCAGCTGGCCAGGGCTGGCATTTGCCACCACCGTTGCCACCACGCAGTACTATAATACGGAGCTCTCTGGCTTCGCCAGAGAGCCAACAAGCAATTCAATCAAGCAGTTGCAACCCCCCTCAATTCCACAGATTCCAGTGTGCAGTATTTCTAACAAGAGAAGGCCTTTGCACTCTAAGCGAGCAAGCATGCTAAGGAAGAGACATCTGATTAAGAGAAGGGTAACTTTACATTATTTACCCGCGTTTATCTTATTAAGTTAGTCAGTAACCAGTTAATTTATATTAAGAGAATAAATGCTTTATATCGTTATCTTTATTTCTCTTACACACGTTATTAATAATCCTAAAGCCTTGTAAGCAACTTACTGCTCCTTAACATTATCAGCAGCGTTTTAATAGTCTAAAAATAAAGAGAATGTCTATTTGCACCATGCCATCGGTCTATTTGCACCATGGCCAACACAGTGATCCACAGAATTCCGGCCCGCCAACGGCTGCAGCCATTGTCAGTCGCATTCATTCAATTGCCAACGCCGACTTCTTTCGATTTCCAACACGTAATAACAACTCCAATCAATCGCGCAACACTTGGAATGGAGTCCCCAGAGGTAGGCGACACCGCGCATGCGATTCTTCGGGCTAACCAGGCGTTCAGGAAGCGGCCCAGGGCCCGGCGCGCGATGCCATCGATGTCCCTGACCCCAGGCGCAATGCAGAGCTGGATGCGCAGTTCAGATGCCAATGAAGCCGACCATGACGACGCCCTCGAGCCGCCTGCGCCTCTGAGCAACCCTCTTCCGAGTCATCGGCTCTCTACCGACCTATATGACACTGGTGAAGACCTCGAGAATAACGGCAGACACCATAGTCACCACCGGCCAGCCAAGGGCTCCGAGGGCATGGAGAGGCCGTGGGGGCCGTGCTGCTACTGGTGCACGTGGGGGCACCGTGGCTTCAATCCAACGCACTCCCTCACAGTGGGAAGGCGTTGTTCTTGATGGGTGTCAAATGACGGCTGTAGGTGATGGTCAACAGTGCCAGCGTCAAGCAACGCCTCCTCCACAGCCCCCACGGCCCGCTGAAGTCGTGTGAAGAAGGATGGGAATGCCGTCAATCCCAGAGGAGGTCCGAGAAAGGCGTCCGGTACTCAGAAGTCATCCGTAACGGCCGGCATTACGAAGAATACACGAACCACACGTGCGAGCAATAGGGACGCGTAGGCGCATAGTCAGCAATGAATAGGGGCCCTGGAAGCGCTTAGTTAGTGATAAATTGTATTGATTACGTGTTGTTCAATTGATTTTTATTGCAGAAACGGCTGAAGGCTCTTATAGATTGCGTTGTTGTGGCTGTTGTTGTTTCCAAGGGTATGTGAGGCATGGTGCAAATAGACATTCTCAAAATAAATTCTAAATGACCTCTAGCACATTATAAGCTACATAGTTGTTAAACGTGTATATGACTTTCTGACATCATCTAACCAAAACTTCAATATCTAGGACGAAACAACCCCAAAAAACCCAGTACTGCGCCAGCTTCTACAGCCCCATTCACAGTATCTAGCCTTACATCACTGTCCGTTTCGACCTCGTCCCTAACAACACCAATAACAACACCAGCACCATCATCAGCCTTGCCATCTTCGCCCGCACTGATGAATCCATCGGCGGAATCGAACTCCATGGCGTAACCATTTCTTCTGCGACAACGTCACAATCCCCGCCGGCCTCTGCCAGCCCCAAAACCTCAGCTCCTTCATCGGACGGACCGATCTCGCGCAACACCCGCTCATCCTCGAGGCCGTGCACCTGCAACTAACTGCACCATTCGGATTCCTGCACCCCATCACGCACGCCGGGGAGTACTGCGTGGACATCTACGGGTACCACGTCCCGCCCCACTTCCGCGCTGAGTTAGAATTCCGCAATAGCCCGTGGGGATACTTGGATATCTCGCATTGGTTGTCCCGGCGGCGGTCCGGGACGCGGCGATAGCTCACGCGGTGGTAGCTAGTTATTATAGGACCATCCACCAAGCTGGAGTTCGAACCATGGTTATAGGTATCCCTATCCTTCAGATGATCACGAGCCTAGTAGAGAATACGGGCTTTGCCATGGTTGAGAGTAAGTCAGCACTAGGGACATTATTTCGCAACTTTCCGGCGTTGGCGGTGTTTGTTGGATATCACCTCCTCGGTGTTTACTGCCGCCGTCGCGATTTACAGCCTCCACTTGTGGTGACGACGTTTGGGTCAGTCTTGGTGCTTGGTGTCAATGTTGTGCTTTTCTCGTCGTATGTTTGGGATGAAGGAGACGAGGCAGGCTGATTTCAGAGACTATCTTAAAGGGGCGAGGTCCTGTCTCAGCGTAATGGAGTTGATTGGCCTTGTTTTGTTCTAGTCACGTGCGGAGCGGAGGGATAAGTACATGTTCCAATATAACTCGACGGCAAAAGAACAAAAGAATCAGGTAGAGAGTGGCGCAGATCTGTCCCTAAACCGGACTGTGCACCTCAATCAGAGATTTCCAGAGGCGCTAGAGAGGTTAGACACCTCTCTTGGTACAGGCCAGTTCGACCAGGTACCAAAGGAGGTCTTAGTCATAGCCAGTCCCCTCAGCGGCCAGCACTGTGCCCGGGATGAGACTACGTCGGCTCTGACAGACCCCCTCTGGCAGCCCGTTGATCGGAAGGGTCTCGTGAGCAGGCTAGCAAAGATAGTGTTCAAAGCTGCCTCGTGCTGGCGACTTTGTCAAAGAGTTGTAATTAAGTTATGCGCGGAGCTTCCAGCCGAGCGGCCGGCAGTTATCCATCCATAAGGCCGAATGGGGCATAAGGGGTTCGGGGAGGCAAGAAGTGGCCCATTCTTCTAAATAAGTGGTTCCATCGGGAGCCTCGTCGCTAGGGTCAAACGCCCAATTTAGAGCATAGGCCATGGCCTGAATTGGCGGGTGGAGGCTCCCGCAAGTTATGAAGAGAGAAAAGGATAACTCTAAAAGTAAGTGGAAAATAAACAGTCGCAGTAAAACCAGGGCTTAAATACGTTATAAGTGGGTGTCACAGAGATAAGGCAGGTGTGGCAGGCCTACTGGAAATAATGGTCGCAATACGCTATTAGGGAGGAAAGAGCTCTTAAAAGTCTATCTACCTGTAAGCTTAGGTAATAAGAGGGAGTAGGGACGCACATCCAGGAGATCAACACCCCTGGTTTACTCTTAAGTTACTAAAATAAAGCCTTCTATTAATTCTTAAAAGGCTTACCTGTAAAGGTACTATAGAGATATAATTATAAAGATGTTAGAAAAGCACTTAAGGATAAGGGATATTAAAGTTTATAAGTATAAGTAAAAAAGATTATTACATAAGTAACTCCTTCCCCTCTTAATATATAGTAACCTTACCTCCATATTAATGTAGAAACACTAACTAACCTTTTACCTTCACTAATTAAACCACCTTCCTTTATCACTACTGTTATTAACAGTTAAGAAAAGAACTAAATTAAAGTATTTAAATTAATATATTTCGTTATAATCGCTTCCTAATCTCTCTCTTCTCTCTATTAAATAAATACCCGTATTTAACCGCACCTTATTTTTATTATATCTCTAACTCCTAGTTATAATGTCGACTCCCTCTTTAACCCCCATTACGCCTTTTTTAACTAATAAAACTACAGTTAAGTCCGCTAATTAGACTTAAAGCAGTACGATTATATCCGTTTTCAGTTTTATTTTATAGTTAGTGATGTATATTTAACTGGGGAATTTAAAAGGGGATATAAGGGCAGATAGAAAGGATAGGAAGGATAGGAAAGATAATAAACCCTTTATTACTAATACCATTATTAGCCTTACAGCCGCTATAAAGACCATTAATATATATTCTCTTATCTATCTCTCATTATCTATACTCCCTTAAAATTAAATAAGTAACACTTTAACGTTTCTTATAACCAAACCTTAATACCTAAGCTATAAGAGAGCCTAATACCTAAATACTGTACCTACTTATATATTAACACACTTCTATTATCAGCTGCCTCCACTAACGCCTCCACCACCGCCACCAACACCTCTATCACCACCGCTAACGCCGCCACTGCCACCGCTAAGGCCACCACCACCACCACCACCACTAACGCCGAGGCCAACGCGGCCAATGCCCAGACTCTCGCCGCCACCACCTCCTCCATCACCACCGCCACCGCCATCATCGTCGCCCAGGCCTCGGCTCCTCCTCCAGCCCCTGCCCTGCCCCCGCCCGCCATGCCGCTTCGGCTTGTGGCGTTGCTTACTCGCGCCGGCCAGGGCGATGCCGAAGCCCTGGCCAGGCTGGCCAAGATCGAAGACTCCCTCGCCCCGGCCGCCCCACCTGCCACTCTCCCCGCTACTCTTCTTACAGCCCCACCTGCTGCTCTAGCTCTTACTCCCACTCCTCTGGCTCCTCCCGTTACCGCCACCGCTACTCCCGCTCCACCTTGCCCAGCTGTTCCTAGGTACGCCCGGGGCACTATAGCCTTGAATGCCTGTGGGGGTGGCTATCGGGTGGGCAGTGAGCCGTAAGGCTCCCTGATAGTGGACTGTACCATTATAAAAAAGGACTTAAGGTGGACTAAACCACTGTAAAAAAGGATATTAGTGGACTAAACTATTATAAAAAAGGAAACCTCCCTGGATCTAAAGTGCTTAATAGACTTAAAAACAAGTAGGCAGGACAATCGTTACAGTTACAGTGTTGAAGTTGCAGTAAGCTGTGTCTACTTACACCTATTATAGTGGAAAGGCTTATACGTTATTAGTTATCTAGTTATAATCTAGCGTTAGTGTTAGGGAGCCAGTAGATAGAAAATCCAACCTGGTTTTAACATCCACAGTACCTTTAAGTTTAGGGCTTTACTAAGGGGGAAGATAAGTAGTTAAGGGGAGGATAGTAAAGTTGTATTTTACACCTTTATATTAAAGCTATTTAGGAACTTTATTAACTTTATAAGATAATGTAAAGTAGAGATGTAAAGGGCGACACCTATCTATTGACAGGAAATGTCGGTACCCTCTTTAAGAAATTAAATATAGCTGGTTAAAACAGGTAGGCCTAGTTATACAGTAATTTAATTTACACTAATTAAAACATTCTCTTCAGTGCTGGAATTAAGCTAGATTTCTAAAACAGACGTACATATAGTGGCTCTTTTAAAGTCACTTAATTAAGACTTTTCCTTAGCTAATCGATATAACTAAGGGGAGTAAGTACGTATATACAGTCAACACCCCTGTTTCCGCAAGGATTCCAGACCGGCAAACCGCTTGCATTTTGTGGGTAGCTTGCAGAAAAGGGGGTCCTAGAGGGCCCACTTTTCTTGATTTTCCAACAATTGGTTCCAGGCCAGAAAAGCCACTATAATCACACCAAACGCAGACTTTAAGGCTATTTACAGGGCCAGCCAGTTATCCAGAGTCTTCTGCTCACGTGAATCCACCACCACTGCTTCCAACTTTCGCTTGATTCGCTGCAGGGCCCTCACATCCTCAAAATCCATCAAATCCACCTTTTCGTCAGCAATATCAAGCAAATCCCTTACGTGGTAAATTGCTTCTTTGAGCGAAATGATAGGGGGTAGGGCGTAATAGAGCTCTTCCTCATCCTCATCTTCAGGCTCTGTGAGGTTATCCACGCCGTGGCGTTGGCCAGAGGAAGACTCAGGGGTAGACTCAGGGGTTCCAACGACTTCTTCAACAACAATAGCCAGAATCTCCTCCGGAACAGGGGGCTCTACAGCCTCTTCTTCCTCCTCAGGGTTCAAGAACCTGTTAATGGCTATAATGCTACGGTCCACCACTCTGAGGGCCTCCGCGGCTTTCGCAAACAAGCTGTAGATTTCTACAACGCCGTCAGCAGTATCAGAGGGGTTCTGAACAGTGGGGTAAAGCCCAATAACAGTAGACTTCTTCCAACAGGCCCCTATAATCGAGTCCTTCACTTGACCAAACCAGGCCCACGCAGCCCAAGGTAGTGCCAGCCGGAGATTCATATCGTTAACTGGATGGAAGTCTGTTAACCCTCCTTCCATTAACTCGACGATCCAGGCAAGGAAGGCTTTACGATAAAGTCGTTTCCAGCTAGAGATGATACCCTAATCAAGCGGTTGCCAACGAGAGGTGTTATTAGGAGGAATAAACAAGACAGTGATACCTTCAGGGGGGGGGCAAGCCTCGAGGGCTTTCTTATAAGCCAAGAAGTTATCCAGCAGAAGAAGAACCTTCTGCCCTGGTTTAGTGCGTTGAATGTAAGCAAAGAAAGACTCATACCACTGCTCCATTAAAACTGACGTAAACCAGGCCTTTTGGTTACTTTTCCAGACCACTTTATAGGCCTGAAAGTTAAACTTCTTTAACGCTCGAGGTTCCTTAGCCTTACCAACAGCCCATAGTTCAAAGCGGTCCGTTCCTGTGTCGTTAGTGGTGAAAGCAAGCGAAATCCAGGCCTTATCCTTCTTCAAACCAGGGCGAGTGGCAGTAGCGAGGCCTAACGATGGGAACATACGCCAGAAAAGACCAGTCTGGTCCATATTATAGCGGTTGCCAACAGGGACGTCGGCAGCAGCGTTCCGAATGGCCTCCATCTGCACCTCAACGCCAGCATCTTATTAAACAGAGCCAGCCTCTCCGTGGAAGATCCTCCTCTTAATGTTATGCCTCTCCTTAAATAAAGCTAGCCACTTAGGGCCGAAGGTAGGGGGGGGGTTAACTGAGGCACCCTCACGTGCAGCCTCAACCATATTCCAGATCTTAACGGCGTGGGCCTGTAATACCTCCCCTATTATAGGCACCCCACGGCTCTCCATCTCCACTTGCCAGCGGTACAGTATCTCTTCAAGCGTAGAATACTGGCCAACGCGGAGCTTACAGCCTTTGCCGGAGAGATAGGCAGCCTCGAGGGTATCCAGGGCTTCGAATTTGTTGCTCAGTAGGCGTGAGATTTGCGAATCGTGGACCTTGACGTTCAACTCGCGGAGGGCGTACGCAGCAGTTTGCTTCAACGAAGGCTTGGTCAACTGCTTCTTGTGCCACGCACGGAGGTCTTTCTTTTGAACGAGGGTAAGCTTGGCCATGGTGACGTTGGCAGGTGTTGACGGCTTGAAAGAAGGTGTTGACGGTTGGTGACAGTTGATTTTGATCCGAATAATTGATCTGAACGATGGAAATAACACTGGTTCGAACAGGGCCTTTTGAGGGCGAAAAAAAAAGGAGTGATGGCCATTCTCTGGCTGATTAGGGGGCTGGTTTGCCTCTGGAATACTGAAAAATAGGGGCCATTCCACTACTGGAATGGCCTGAATTACTGGAATGCTGTTGGGTTTTTACAACCCTAACCCGGCCAGTGTGGTTAGAACAGTGTGGCTGGATCCACGCAGCCGCTCCGCGGCTGCATCCGTGGATCTGCACAGCCA